>SMTZ1_10015708_pt1 | contig 15810 bp, 22 predicted proteins | sample DeeMarSWOR136_30_FD_25667 | JGI IMG/M metagenome (IMG submission 25667)
CCCGCTTTCTTTCCGATAGTTGACGTAAGGAGTTGTTTTTGATGATTACCGGCCAGAAGGTGGTGCTGCGCGATAAAAAATTAAGCGATGCCCGCAATGACTATAAGTGGAAGAAAGACCCCGAGCTGGCGCAGCTTGATGCTGCCCCGCAGTTAACCAGCAGCTTTGCCCAATTTCTGCTGAACTACAGCGCTGATTTACACTTTGCTCGTTCCACCAGCCGCCAGTTTGCCATCGAGACTACAGATGGCAAGCATATTGGTAACTGCGGCTTTTATGACATTAACCCGGTCAGGGGCGAAGCCGAGCTGGGCATCATGATTGGTGACCGTGATTACTGGGATAAGGGCTACGGTGCTGATGCGGTAAACACCCTGGTTGATTACATCTTTCGGGAAACAGAACTTAACCGCATCTACTTAAAGAGAGAAGTGTGGCTTCGGCCGGTATGCAAAATGGGAGAGGGACGGGTACAACTTTGTGCTGATGGAGATAAACCGCAGCCAGTGGCGAAAGCAGCCGGAAAAGGCTTGATATTTTTATTACTCCCGGTGCGGCAGGCTGACCGTAGCTGTACCGGATAGAGTTTTCTCCCCCTGTGGATTCTCCACCCAGAGACTACAGTCGATATAATATTTATCCGCCATGGTGTACTGCTTGATTACCTTACCCCGGCAGGTAAGGGTTTCCTCGGGGAAGTTCATCCCCTTGTAGCTGCAGCTCAGTTTCAGGAGAACGCCCTGTTCTCCTGTCCAGTCGCTTAACAGCTGCCCCAGAGAGCTGAAAACCAGCTGACCCTGGACGATAATTCCGGGCAGCCCCCGGCTCCGGGCGAAGCCTTCATCAAAGTGAATGGGGTTGGGGTCGCCGGAGACCTCGCCCCACTGCAGTAGCTGGTCGGCGGTCGGCTTTTTGACCAGGGGCGGTATTTCACTGCCGACGGCTGTATCTTCATAGTAGAGTGGCTTCATTGGGCGATAAGTACCTGGCGGCATTTGGCCACCAGCTCCTCCCTCTGATTTTTATAGGTCAGCTCAATGGTGAGGAAAGCCACCGGGCGCTGGTCTTTGACGGTGCGCTGGCGGATATTGGCTAACTTGCTACTAACTTTTATCCGGTCGCCCGCCCTGACCGGCTGGTGGCACTCCAGCTCGGTGCTGCCGTGAAGGAGGGTGGGGAAGAGGGAAATTAATTCGGGCAGAATCCGGGCAAAGCCGAGGGTGGGGATGAGGCTGGGCGGGGCAATGTCCTGCCATAACGGGTTGGGGTCGCCGATAGCCCGGGCAAAGCCGGCTATCTTGGCCCTTTTGATTTCATATACCCCCACCTCCCGCTCCACCCCGATGCTGTCTTTCAGCGTGGCAATACCCTCGGTCATGGCTCACCTCAACGTCACTGAACCAAGCCAGTTTAGCCTGCCCCAGCCTGGGGTGTCAAGGAAGCACCCCTTGACGGCTGAGGCGGGCTGGGTTACATTTAATTCGGTGAAGAACTATCAGCCAATAGAGTGGCTGGGCAACCGGGTCCGAGTCCTTGACCAGACAAGGCTCCCCCAGAATGAAGTCTATCTGGAGCTCAGCGACACTCAGAGCATAGCCTTGGCCATCAAAGAGTTGAAGGTCAGGGGCGCGCCTGCCATCGGAGTAATCGGCGCTTACGGCGTCGCCCTGGGTGCTCTGGGCATTGAGACCAGTGCTGTTGACAAATTCTGCAAGAAGCTTGGCGATATAATCCAGACCATCGCCGCCACCCGCCCCACCGCCCGCAACCTTTTTCGCATGCTTGACCGCATGAAGCAGGTAGCCGACGCCGGTAACAGCATTGATGGGATTAAAAAAGCGCTTGCCGCCGAAGCCATCAAAATACATGCCGAAGAGGCGGAGGCGACCCGAAAGCTAAGCGAGTTCGGTGCCGAGTTAATCAAAGATGGCTTTACTATCCTGACCCACTGCAACACCGGACCGCTGGCGACCACCGGCTACGGCACCGCGCTGGGGGTGATTATCCGTGCCTTTGAGCAGGGCAAAAAGATAAAAGTCCTGGCTACCGAGACCCGCCCGTTATTACAGGGGGCACGCCTCACCGCCTGGGAATTAAAGAAGGCGGGCATTCCCTTTAATCTTATTACCGATTCTATGGCGGGCTACTTTATGAGCAAGGGCGACATTAACTGCGTCACTGTCGGCGCCGACCGCATCGCCGGCAACGGCGATACCGCCAACAAAATCGGCACCTACACCCTGGCAGTGCTGGCGAAAGAAAACGGGGTTCCCTTCTATGTTGCCGCCCCCACCACCACCATTGACCCCTCGCTCAAAACCGGGGCGGAAATCCCCATTGAGCAGAGGAGTCAGGATGAGGTAACCCATATTCAGGGGGTAGCCATCGCCCCCGCCGGCACCAGGGCGCAAAACCCCGCCTTTGATGTCACCCCCAATCAATATATAACTGCCATCATCACCGAGAGTGGTATAATTAAACCGCCATATGGGGAGGGAATTAATAAGGTCTGCAAGTGAAGGAGGTTCTTGATGCCTGAGGCTAAAATCGGGGTGATTGGGGGGACGGGACTTTATGATATTGAGGGGATGACCGGTATTGAGGAAGTTGACATAAATACTCCCTTCGGCAAGCCGAGCAATAGGGGGTTGCCTTCCTGCCCCGCCACGGCTGGGGACACCGCATCATGCCCACCGAGCTGCCGGTGAGAGCCAATATCTACGCCCTGAAGTCGCTGGGGGTGGAGCATATCATCGCCGTCTGCTCGGCGGGGAGCTTTAAGAAAGATATAAAGCCGGGAGAGCTACTTATCCCGGACCAGATAATTGACCGCACTCGCCTCAGGGTGAACTCGTTCTTTGGCGAGGGCATCGTCGCCCATATTCCCTTTGCCGACCCGTTTTGCCCCGATTTGAGCCAGCTGCTTTATCAGGCGGCGCAGGAGGTGGGGGCTAAGGCTCACCTCGGCGGCACCTATGTCTGTATGGAGGGGCCGGCTTTCTCCACCCGGGCCGAGTCCCGGCTCTACCGCTCGTGGGGGGCGGATATTATCGGCATGACAGCGCTGCCCGAAGCCAAGCTGGCGCGGGAAGCCGAAATCTGCTATGCCGTTATCGGCTGCGTTACTGACTACGATAGCTGGCTGGAGCGAAGCCAGCCGGTGACCATTGAGGTCATCTTGGACACCATGAATAAGAATGTGGACAATACCAAGCAGATTATCAAGCTGGCGGTGAGCCGGATACCCAAGGAGCGCGACTGCGAGTGCGCCCACGCCCTGGCGACGGCAATTGTCACCATACCGGAGGCAATACCGCCCGAAGTGAAGAAAAAGCTAGCCCTGATAATCGGCAAGTATGTGAAGTAAGGAGAGTTAACCAGCTTATGCCTGCTATTGAATTTGGCTGCCGAGCCACCATTATCGGCAGCATGCCCCATACCGACCCAAAAGAAGCATGCTCATTGATTACCCGTTACCTCCGGGACTTCCCCGCCTGGCCCCAGCTACCCCAGCGCTCGCCGCTGGAGAATATGTATGTCCAGTTCAGCGAGGGCTTTCCCGGGGTGGTGCCGGCCAGAGAGAGCGGCGTCTGTATTGACCATAATCAGGACTGGGCGAGGCCCCTTGCCGAGCTTCTCACTGCCTATGATGAAGAGAAGGACATTTATAAATACGCCATCAGCCCTGACTATGCCGCTGGGCTGCACGCCTTTCTGGAACTGAAGAACCTAGCGCCGCTGGCGGTGAAGGGGCAGGTCACCGGGCCGATTACCTGGGGGCTGACCGTTCCCGACGAGACGGGGCGGGCGATACTCCATGACGACAACTTTCAGGATGCCGTGGCCATGTTTCTGGGGCTGAAGGCGCTCTGGCAGGAGAAACAGCTAAAGAAGCTCAGTAAAAATACCATTATCCTGGTTGACGAGCCCTATATGGCTGCCTTCGGCTCGGCGGCGGTGCCCTCTGCCAAAGAGCGGGTTGTCGCCCTGCTGGATAAGGTCTTTACTTGTATCAAGGGGCTTAAGGGGATTCACTGCTGCGGCAATACCGACTGGTCGGTGCTGCTCCAGACCAAAGCTGATATCATCAGCTTTGATGCCTATCACTATGCCCGGTCGCTCAGCCTTTATCCCGCAGAGGTCAAGAAGTTTCTGGGCGGGGGTGGGGCGGTTGCCTGGGGGATTGTGCCCAATGATGAGGAGTCTCTGGCCAAAGAATCGGCCGCCAGCCTCCAGGACCGCCTGGAAGAGGCGATGGCGCCGTTCACCCGGCATAACATTGATTTCCGGCAGCTGATTAAGCAGGGGCTGCTTACCCCCAGCTGCGGGCTGGGTTCAATAAGTAGTGAGGATGCTGCCGAGCAAGCCTTGAAGCTGCTGACCGAGCTCTCGGCGAGGATAAGAAAGCGCTACGGTTAGAAGGGGAGCAAAATATGGAATGCCAGATTGAAGCCAATAAAGCCATCTGCAACTGCACCTATGAGCCCTGTTCCCGGAAGGGCAAGTGCTGTGAGTGTATCGCCTATCACCTGAATTTTAGCGAGCTTCCCGCCTGTGTTTTTCCCAATGAAGTGGAGAAGACCTTTGACCGTTCCTTTGCCCGCTTTGTGGCCGTCTATGGCGGCGGCAAAGACTAGTCTGGATTTATTAGCCATGAACAAGAAGCGAAGGGTAGCCATCTTCAAGCATCGGCGCCGGCGAAAGAAGCTGGAGTTAAAGCGAAAGCAAGCCCCCCGGTCTGAAGGGGAGAAATGAAGTCGGTTTATCTCCTCACCGGGAGACCGGGGACGGGGAAGACGAGCCTTATCAAGCAGGCTCTAGCCGGGATGAAGGGCAGAGCCGGCGGGTTTTACACCGAGGAAATACGGACGCGGGGAGCGAGGGAGGGCTTCCGGCTGGTCACCCTGGACGGGCAGACAGCCATACTGGCTCACATTGATATCAAAAGCCCGTACCGGGTGAGCAAGTACGGGGTTGATATTGATAATTTAGACCAGACAGGGGTTGCGGCGCTCCGTCGCGCCGCCGGGCAGGGTGACCTGGTGGTTATTGACGAAATCGGCAGGATGGAGCTGTTCTCGGCAAACTTCCGGGAAGCCATCGGCCAGATAATGGGCAGCGGCCAGAGAGTCCTGGGCACGATTATGCTCAACCCCAATCCCTTTGCCGACGCCATCAAGCGCCAGCCTCAGGTGAAGCTGCTTACCGTGACCTGGGATAACCACCAGCCGGTGCTGGCCGAGCTGAAAGAGTGGTTGGGGGAGTAAGCACTATGTCGCCGTTACCAGAGTTAGTCCAAGCCCTGCTGAGCCCGAAAGCCTATCCGGAAAAGCCACCCCAGATAGAGATGGTGCAGACCCAGATGTCCTTCGTCTTCCTGACCGACAGCTTTGTCTACAAGGTGAAGAAGCCGGTTAATCTGGGCTATCTTGACTATACCACTCTGGAGAAGCGTAAGTTCTACTGCCAGCGGGAGGTTGAACTCAACCGGCGCCTCTGCCCCGATGCCTATCTCGGTGTCGTCCCCATCACCCGGCATGAAAATAGCATCGCTATCGGCGGTCAGGGCGAGGCTATGGAGTACGCCGTCAGGATGCGCCGCCTGCCCCGGGCAAAGATGATGGACGCGCTTCTGAAGCAGGATAAGGTGTCAACAGAGATGATAGCCGGGGTGGCGGAGAGGCTGGCCCAGTTCCACCGGCGCGCCGAGACCAGTGATGCCATCAGCCAGTTCGGCGGTCTGGATACTATCACCCAGAATACCGAGGAGAACTTCACCCAGACCGAGAAGTATATCGGGCAGACTATTTCTCAGCAGAAGTATCAGCGGATTAAGGATTATACCGATAGTTTTATTGCCCAGAACGCCTCTCTGTTCCGGAAAAGGGTTAAAGAGGGCAGGGTAAGGGACTGCCACGGCGACCTGCACGCCGCCCACATCTGCTTCTCAGATGGCATCTGCATCTATGATTGCATTGAGTTCAATGACCGCTTCCGCTACTCTGATGTCGCCTCGGAGGTCGCCTTCCTGGCCATGGACCTGGACCACTACGGGCGGGCTGACCTTGCCCGCAGCTTTGTTAAGACCTATGTCGCCGAGAGCCGGGATAACAAACTGCTCCGGCTGCTTGATTTCTACAAGTGCTACCGGGCTTACGTGCGGGGCAAGGTAGCCTGCTTCCAGCTTGATGACCCCTATATCAAAGAGAAAGAGCCGGTCAGGGAGACCGCCCAAAGCTATTTTGACCTAGCTCACGCCTACCTGAGGCCAAAGCCAGCCCTGTTTATCACCATCGGTCTGGTGGGTAGCGGCAAGACAGTCCTGGCTCAAGCACTGACCAGACAGCTGGGGCTGGTGGCTATCCACTCCGATGTTACCCGCAAGCAGCTGGCGGCTATTCCGCTGACCGAGCACCGTTTTGAGGAGTTTGACCACGGCATTTACTCGGCCGATTTTTCCCGCCTGACCTATGACACCATGCTCAGTGAAGCCAGGACTATCCTGACCGAGGGTGACTCGGTCATTCTTGATGCCTCTTTCATCAAGTCCGAACACCGGCAAAAGGCGAAAAAGCTGGCTGAAGAGGTAAAGGCGGACTTCTTTATCATTGAGTGTACCCTGGCGGAAGAGATTGTCCGGCAACGTCTGACGGAAAGGCTGCAGCAGGGGACAGTATCCGACGGGCGCTGGGAAATTTTTGAAGAGCAGAAGCGCCAATTTGAGGCGGTAACTGAGGTTTTAGAGGCAAATTATGCTATAATTGATACTTCACGGCCGGTGAGTGAGACCGTCCGGCAGGTGATGGCTGAATTTGGCATGGATTGAGATAAAAGGGGGGAATATGGCTAAGCCGCAAGGTGAGATTAAAGACCCGGCGTTAGCCGGTGAGGGCAGGGAACGAATTGAGTGGGCCTACCGGCAGATGCCGGTGCTGAGGCTGGTTAAGGAAAGGTTTGCCCAGGAGAAGCCGTTTCGGGGGGTCAGGATTTCAGCCTGCCTCCATGTAACCACCGAGACGGCTAACCTGATGCTCGCCCTCAAGGATGGTGGGGCGGAGGGGGTGCTCTGTGCCTCCAACCCGCTGAGCACTCAGGACGATGTTGCCGCCGCCCTGGTGGAATACGGTATCCCCACTAATGCCATCAAGGGGGAGGACGAGGTAACCTACTACCGGCACCTTAATCTGACTCTGGACCACCAGCCCCTGCTCACCGTGGATGATGGTGCTGACCTGGTGACCACCCTGCACACCAAGCGGACTGAATTAATTAAAAATGTCATCGGTGGCACCGAGGAGACGACTACCGGTGTCACCCGGCTGCGCAGCCTGGCTAAAGCCGGCAAGCTGAGATACCCCCTGATTGCGGTCAATGATGCCCAGACCAAGTATCTCTTTGATAACCGCTACGGCACCGGACAGAGCACGATTGATGGCATTACCCGTGCCACCAATATTCTGTGGGCGGGGAAAAAGGTGGTCGTCTGCGGCTACGGCTGGTGCGGGCATGGTACCGCTTTGAGAGCCCAGGGGATGGGGGCGCAGGTGATTGTCGCCGAGGTGGAGCCGGTGCGGGCTCTGGAGGCGGTCATGGACGGCTACCAGGTGATGTCGCTGACCGAAGCAGCCCGGGTGGGTGAGGTCTTCATTACCATCACCGGGGACAAGAACGTGATTGACAAGAAGCACCTTGAGGTGATGAAGGACGGCGCCATCATAGCCAACAGCGGTCATTTTAATGTTGAGATTAATATCCCGGCTCTGGAGAGCCTGGCCAAAAGCAAGCGGCGGATAAGGTCGTTTGTGGATGACTACACCCTGAAGGACGGGCGGCACATCTATCTGCTGGGGGAGGGGCGGTTGATTAATCTGGCCGCCGCCGAGGGACACCCGGCCAGTGTGATGGATATGAGCTTTGCCAATCAGGCGCTGTCCCTGGAGTATCTGCTCCAGAATAAGGGAAAGCTGGAGAGAGAGGTTTACGCGGTGCCCCGGGAGATTGATAAAGAGATAGCCCGGCTGAAGCTGAAGTCGATGGGCATCGCTGTTGATAGTCTGACCACTGAACAGGAGAAATACCTGACCAGCTGGGAAGAAGGGACATAGAAAGGAGAAACTTGACCAACAGTTTTGCTAGCTGCGGTGCTGGATGCCATACTGACCTGTGACCCCTACGGCAGGGTAGCCTGCGAGACCGCCGTTACCAACGGCCTGGTGGTGGTGATGGGTGAGATTACGACCAAGTGCTATGTGGAAGTCGCCCAGGTGGTGCGGCAGGTAGTCCGTGATATCGGCTATGTTCGTCCCGAATATGGCTTCGACTATCAGTCCTGTGGCGTAATAGTTTCCATCAAGGAGCAGTCCGGTGACATTTCCCTGGGGGTGAGTAAATCACAGGAGGCGAAGGCGCGCTCGGGTGATGAGCTGGATAAAATCGGCGCCGGTGACCAGGGGATGATGGTCGGCTTTGCCTGCAACGAGACTCCCGAGCTTATGCCCCTGCCCATTTCCCTGGCGCACAAATTATGTCAGCGCCTGGCTCAGGCGCGCAAAGAGAACATCCTGCCTTACCTTCGCCCCGATGGCAAATCACAGGTAACCGTAGAGTATCAAAACGGCGTACCCAAGCGAATTAACAGCGTGGTCATTGGTGCCCAGCATGAGCCTGATGTCAGCCAGGAAAAGATCAAGCAGGACATCATCGAGCAGGTCATCCGAACGGTGATACCCGCCTCAATGCTGGATAACGACACCAAGTTTTACGTCAATGCTACCGGGCGCTTTGTTGTCGGCGGCCCGGTATCGGATACTGGTTTTACCGGGCGCAAAATTCTGGTTGATACCTATGGCGGGATTGCCCGCCATGGCGGCGGTTGTTTCTCGGGGAAAGACCCGACCAAGGTTGACCGCTCGGCGGCTTATGCCGCCCGCTATATTGCCAAGAATATCGTCGCTGCCGGACTGGCTGAGCGGCTGGAGCTCCAGGTCTCCTACGCTATCGGCGTTGCCCATCCCCTTTCGGTCTCGTTTGAGACCTTCGGCACCGCCAGGGTTGACGAGAAAATCATCGTTAAGCTGATTGATAAGCACTTTGACCTCAGGCCGGAGGCGATTATCCGGCACTTTGACCTCCGGCGCCCAATCTACCTGCCGACCGCCTGCTACGGGCACTTCGGGCGCACTGACCTTGACCTCCCCTGGGAGAGGACCGATAAAGCCGAGATTTTGCGTAGAGAGGCATCGGCTAAATAGTATTCAGGGGGTAAGCTGGGGAGAGGTGAAAACCCTGCCCTGAGGAGCATTCAGGGGAGTTAGAGGGGCGAAGCCCCTCTCAATAATACTTCCCCTTCCCCTTACCAAGGGGAAGGGGATAAAGGGGATAGGGTTGAAAAAAAATCCCATTAAATTCGGTACCGATGGCTGGCGGGGGATTATCGCCCGGGACTTCACCTTTGATAATGTGCGTGCCTGTGCCCAGGGGGTGGCCCATTATCTAAAGCAGGCAAATCTGGCCGACAGGGGGCTGATTATCGGCTATGATACCCGCTTTGCCTCGGAAGATTTTGCGGCGGCAGCCGCTGAGGTGGTTGCCGGCAGCGGCATCAAGGTCTATCTCTGCCCCAAGCCGACCCCCACCCCGGTGGTAAGCTACGGGGTTCTGGCTCAGAAGGCGGGCGGGGCGATTATTATCACCGCCAGCCACAATGCGGGCAACTGGAACGGCTTTAAATACAAGGATGAACAGGGCTCCAGCGCCCCCGATGAGGTCACCGCCCAGATGGAAGCCCATACTAATCAAGCCCTGGACACTGGAAAGATAGCCCGCCTGTTGCTGGCGGAAGCCCTTTCTCAGGGGCTGGTGGAATACTGTGACTTGGACGCGGTCTACTTTGCCCAGGTACGCCGGCTCATTAATCTTGATGAGCTACGCCGGGCCAAATTGAAGGTGGCGGTTGACCCCATGTATGGCGCCGGAATGGGCTATCTCAGGACATTGCTCGGTGGGGGCAACATGGAGGTGGTGGAGATAAATGGCGAGCGCAACCCCATCTTCCCCGGGATTCGCCCCGAGCCGATTGCGGTTAATTTGGGCAAGCTCTCGGCGACGATTAAAGAGCAGGGGGCGGGCGTCGGCCTGGCGACGGATGGTGATGCCGACCGGGTCGGGGTGGTTGATGAGAAGGGGGTATTTCTAACCCAGCTCCAGGTCTTTGCCCTGCTCTGTCTCTATTTCCTGGAGGTGCGCGGGGAGCGCGGCCCGATTGTAAAGACGATTACTTCTTCCACCATGCTCAATCGGCTGGGGGAGATGTTCGGTGTGCCGGTGTATGAAACTGCGGTGGGCTTCAAGTATATTGCCCCCATAATGCTCGCCCGGAAGGCGGTTATCGGTGGGGAGGAGAGCGGTGGCTACGGCTTCCGGGGGCATGTGCTGGAGCGTGATGGCATTCTGGCTAGCCTCTATTTCCTCGACCTGGTGCTCAAGACGGAGAAAACCCCCTCCCAGCTTCTGGACTATCTCTATAGTAAGGTGGGTCCTCACTATTATGAGCGGGTGGATGTGGATTTTCCCGCCGAGCAGCGGGAGGCGATAACCAATCGGGTTAAAAAGAGCTCACCCCGGGCGATTGACGGGGTTAAAGTAGCCAAAATAGATACTACTGATGGCTTTCGCTTTGTCCTTGATGATGGTTCCTGGCTACTGGTCAGGTTCTCGGGGACCGAGCCACTGCTGCGCATCTACTCGGAAACCGATTCCGCTGACCGTGCCCAGAGACTCCTCAGGATAGGCCGAGAACTGGCTGGAGTCTAGCCTCTTACCGCTTGGTGTACTGCGGGGCTTTGCGAGCTCGTCTCAGCCCGGCTTTCTTTCTTTCTTTAACTCTGGGGTCGCGGGTAAGCAGCCCGTTCTCGCGTAGCGTCGGCTTGAAGCGTTCGTTGGCTCTGACCAGGGCGCGGGCAATGCCGAGAGCAATGGCGCCGTCCTGTCCCGAGATGCCGCCGCCGGCTACTTTAACGATGGCGTTGTACTTGGTCAGGGTCTCGGTAACCTGAAGGGGTTTCAGTATGTTCTGGCGGTGCTCGGGGCGGGGGAACCGTTCCTCATAGGGCATGCCATTGACAATGATTTCCCCCTTGCCCGATATCAGTCTGACCTGAGCTACCGCTTCCTTGCGTCTGCCCGTGCCGTGAAAATAGCTTTGTTTATCCATTTAACCCCTTTAATCCTCTTTCGTTTCCGTGCTGCCGGTGCCTACCTGAGCCAGGTGAGGGTGGGTATCACCGGTATAGACCCTGAGCTTCTTTATCATTCTAGCCCCCAACCGGTTGTGAGGCAACATGCCCTTGACGGCATGCTCAATCACCCGGGTGGAGTCGGTCTGCATCATTTCTTCCAGAGTGATGCTTTTCAGAGCCCCGGGGTATCCGGAATGCCGGTAGTACATTTTCTGCTTGGTTTTATTACCGGTAACTTGTACCTTATCGGCATTGATAACCACCACAAAGTCGCCGGTATCCAGATTGCGGCTGAATATCGGCTTGTGCTTGCCCATAAGTAGGCCGGCGGCCTGGGTAGCCAGCTTGCCTAGGATTTTACCCGAGGCATCAATCACATGCCACTCTCGCTTGATTTCAGATTCCTTGCTAACATATGTTTTCATTATTATTTACCTTCAAAACTATGCGGATAGTTCACCCGCATCAGACACAGCCCGCGGGCGGGAGCGGTTGGCCCGGCCAGACCGGGCTTGCCTGATTCAATTATACTATGAAATTCTTCCTGGCTCATCCGGCCCAGCCCAATCCTGATGAGGCAGCCCACTATGTTGCGCACCTGGTGGGGCAGGAATGAGTTGGCCTCGATGTGAAATATGACCAGCTCCCCATCTCGCTTTACTCCGGCCTGATATACCTGCCGTACCGTATTTTTGAGACTGTCCCCGATACTGCTGGCAAAGGAGATAAAGTCGTGCCGGCCGATAAGGGCCTGGCTGGCTTGGTTCATGGCATCGGTGTCTAGCTGTCCGCTGACCAGATGGGCGAAGCTGCTCTGGAGCGGGGAGCGGGTGGGGCTATTCAGGATATAGTAATTATATTCCCGGCTGAGGGCACCACCCCTAACCCGGAAAGAGTCGTCGGCTCTATGGGCTTCCCGCACCGCAATATCCGGCGGCAGATAGTAGTTGAGCCCGCTGGTAAACTTGGACGGGGGGAGGGTTGACCTGGTGCGGAAGCTGACTACCTGGCCCCTGGCATGAACGCCGGCATCAGTCCGGCTAGACGCTATCACCCTGATACTATCTCCGGTAAGCTTCTTTAGGGCGGTTTCGAGCTCCTTTTGGATAGTGGGCAGCCCCGCCTGCCACTGCAGGCCGTGATAGCGTGTGCCATCATATTCCACAATCAGTACTATTTTAGTGGTGGCGACACGGGAGGCTTTGTTTGTCTCCGGGTTGACTGCTGTCGATACCATCATTCTATCAACTCAAGCTGGACCATAGGGGCGCCATCGCCCAGTCTGGGTCCTAGTTTAGTAATACGGGTATATCCGCCAGAACGCTCGGCATATTTGGTGGCCAGCTCGCTGAACACCTTCTCGGTCACCCCTTCGTCCAGAATGAAAGAAAGTGCCTGGCGACGGGCGTGAAGGCTGCCTTCTTTGCCCAGGGTAACCATCTTCTCCGCCAGGCCGCGCACCTCTTTGGCCTTGGCTTCGGTAGTGGTAATCTTACCGTGGTTTAACAGGTCGGTTACCAGATTCCGAAACAGCGACCGGCGGTGGCTGGAAGACCGGCTTAATTTTCTGCCGGCTATCTTATGTCTCATCTGTCTCCTCTTCGGGCGGGGTGGGTTCTTCTTCAGCACCCGGCTCAGTAGGCTCAATAGCCTGTGCGCTAAGGGAGAGGCCCAGAGACTCCATGCGCTCCTTTATCTCTTCCAGGGATTTCTGCCCGAAATTCCTGAGCCGGAGCAGGTCTTTTTCCTCTCGGCTGATGAGCTCCCCTACGGTGGCGATGTTAGCTCGCCTTAAGCAATTAATGGTGCGCACTGATAAATCGAGCTGTTCCACGGGCATGTTGTATTTCTCTTCGGGGATGGACAGCCGAAAGGCCTCTTTTTCCATCTCCAACTGGGAAACCTCGGCGTATTCGGCAAACGGGGTAAGCTGCTTCATCAGGATGTCGGCGGCTTGGCTGAGCGCATCTACTGGCGAGACGGTGCCGTCAGTCCATATCTCCAGAAACAGGCGCTCGCGGCTGAACTCCTGCCCGATGTGGGTCGGTTCAACGGTGAAGTTGACCTTCTGCATCGGGGTGAAGACGCTGTCTATGGGGATAGTATCTATGGGGAGGTTATCACTGGAGACTGCTTCTTGGTAGCCGGTACCCAGTTCCACATCCAGCTCGACATAAAGCCTGGCTTCCGCTGAGTCCAGGGTAGCCAGATAGAGCTCAGGGTTGGCAATTTCAAAGTCCACCGAGGGCTTGATGTCAGCGGCGGTAATCTGTCCGGCCCCTTCCACCTCTAGGGTTAGCTTGCCCGGTTGGCCGGAGAGTGATTTCAGCCTCAGTGATTTCACATTGAGCAGAAACTCGGTGGTATCCTCTTTCATATGAGGGATGGTGGAGAACTCGTGGTGAATTCCCTCAATCTTAACCCGCGTTACCGCTGCCCCGGGGAGATAACCAAGCAGCACCCGGCGCAAGGCGTTACCGAGGGTATTGCCGAAGCCCTTTTCCACTGGCTCGACTAGAAAGCGGCCCGAGTTCGGGCTACTTTCCACACACTCAATTCTGGCTATTATCAGGGAGGACAAAACATTACCTCCTTTTAGCCCATTATCAAGACTCATTTATTTTTGCCTAAATACCCTTTCTTCAGCCTAGCGCGAGTAGTATTCCACGATTGCCTTAGCGTCAATTTTAGCTTCAATCTGGTCCGGAGTGGGCAGGGATAAAACCTGACCCACCAGCTTCTTTTTATCCAGGCTGACCCAGTCAGGGACGGTCTTGCCCTTGATGCTCTCCACCAGCTGTTTATAATACTCGGTCTTGGTACTGGACTCGGGCCAGCTGATATTGTCGCCCTCTTTGACCAGACATGAGGGGATATTGGTCTTGCGTTCATTTAACATAATGTGCCCATGCTCGACCAGCTGGCGGGCCTGGCGGCGGGAGTCGGCAAATCCGAGGCGGTAGACCACATTGTCCAGCCGCCTTTCCAGGAGCACCAGCATATTTTCTCCGGTGATACCAGGCTGTCTTGATGCTTCAGCGAATAGGCGGCGGAATTGCCTCTCCATAATGGAATAAGTATAGCGGGCTTTCTGCTTCTCTCTTAGCTGCAGTCCCCGGTCCGAGATTCGACGCCGCGAGGCGGCATGTTGCCCCGGGGGCGCACTCCGCTTGTCCAGAATGCAATTGGTAATACACTTCTCGCCCTTAAGCATCAATTTATCACTGCTTCGGCGACATAATCGACAGGATGGTCCAGTATACTTTGCCATTAACTACCTCTAAACCCTTCTTCGCTTTGGGGGACGGCAACCGTTGTGCGGCACCGGGGTCACATCCCTGATGCCGGTGATGTAAAGCCCCGCCCCCTGTAGAGCCCGAATCGCTGCCTCACGACCGCTACCCGGACCCTTAACAAAAACCTCTATCTGGCGCAGTCCGTGTTCCATACCTTTGCGGGCGGCATCGCGAGCCGCCAGCTGCGCCGCATAGGGGGTGCCTTTGCGTGAGCCCTTAAAGCCAGCTGTTCCTGAGCTTCCCCAGGCGATAACATTCCCCTCCGGGTCGGTGAGTGTCACTATGGTGTTATTAAAGGTAGCCTGGACATAGGCTTTCCCGGTAGGAACTGACTTTCGTTCCCGTCTTCTTCTGGCTTTAGTTCTTTTCTTGGGCGACATTTTACTCCTCTAAATAATTAGCTCTTTACTTCTTGGTCATGCCCCGTCTCTGTCCTCTACCGGCGACTGTCTTGCGCGGGCCGCGCTTGGTGCGGGCATTGGTCCGGGTGCGTTGTCCTCTCGCCGGCAGGCTGTGGCGGTGCCTGACACCGCGGTAACTGCCAATCTCAATAAGGCGCTTGATATTGAGGGTAACCTCTTTTCTCAGCTTGCCTTCGGTATTATACTCCCGGTCAATAATCTCACGCAGACGGTTAACTTCTTCCTCGGTAAGCTGGTCTGCCTTGGTATCATAGCTGACGCCAGCCTGGTCCAGAACCATCCGGCTTGAGGTAGAACCAATGCCGTGGATGTACTGCAGTGAAATCCAGATCGGCTTATTCTTCGGTATATCGACTCCAGCGATACGTGGCATTAAATACCCTCCTGTTTAGCCTTGCCGCTGTTTATGTCTGGGATTGGAACAGATAACCCGGACCACGCCGCGGCGCTTTATTATCTTGCATTTAACTGAAGCTTTAACTTTCATCGTAATTTCCTGTTATTTAAAGCGATAGGTTATTCTACCTCGATTCAGGTCATAGGGAGAGAGCTCAATCAATACCCGGTCACCAGCCAAGATTTTAATGTAGTGCATTCTTATCTTACCCGAAATGTGAGCCAGAACCCGATGTCCGTTGGGCAAATCAACTCGAAACATGCCATTGGGTAGAGTCTCCACTACGGTTCCCTCAACCTGAATCGCTTCCTTCTTAGCCATAGATTATGCTCGTCTAGCTCGAGACTCCTCCCGGATAACCGCCATTATCCTCCGGCTAACTTTATCTATACCCCCCTCCCCATCTATCTCCCCCAGCTTACCGGCGGCGGTATAATAGTCGATAAGTGGGGCCGTTT
>SMTZ1_10003486_pt1 | contig 15808 bp, 13 predicted proteins | sample DeeMarSWOR136_30_FD_25667 | JGI IMG/M metagenome (IMG submission 25667)
CTTTTTTTAGGAGTATTTGCTTACATTCCAGTCTTAATAATATATTGGAGTGTATTATCTATCTTTATATTATTGAATGGAAATATTAAAAATACTGTAAAGAGTTGGTTACAACCTCCTAAGGGGAGTAAATGGTGGTCTGTCATTCCGTTCTTATTTATTTTTATGAGTCTTCCAATGATATTAATGAACTGGTCATTACTTGCAGATCTCTATATCCTAATATCATTAATAATTTTTTCCCTGATTAATCCATGGTTCGAGGAATTCTATTGGAGAGGTTTAATATTAGATATAACCAAAAACTGGCCATTATGGTCAAGATTATTATATTCCAGTTTATTTTTCACACTTAATCATCCCTTAATGATTGGAATTTTCTCTATTGCAAATAGAATGGTAATTTTTTTATTTACCACATTTATTCTTGCAACGATTTACTGCTTAATTTATATTAAAACTTCTAGTTTAAGATGGTTAATACTTGCACACGCTTTGCTCGATTTTATTGGAATGGCTACAGCTGTCTTTTTGAATTATTACATTCCCGAAGGTTTACGTTTGTGGTAATTTATCTCTTTTTCTTTAATTAACATTTTTTTTATTTATTTACTTATATATTAAGAATTCATATTTTACAAAAATGTTAAATAATAATAAGAGTTATTTCAACGATACTAAATTAATAATGATTTACTTTCTTTATTATAGTTCCATTTGAATCTTGATAATAGAGTGTGTTCGGGGGGATATCTTCATTAACAAAAGTGTGTGCTCCAATAATTGAGTTTTGACCTATTTTTTTTCCACACATTATACTTGCATTGATTCCTATCTGAGAATTAGGTCCAATAAGTGCACCTAATTTTCTTAATCCAGAATCAATTACTTTTCCACTGATATTCATCTTAACAGTATTATTATCAAAACGTAGATTAGATATTTTAGCCCCAGCTCCTAGATTGACGTCTTCGCAAATAATAGAATCACCGATATAGTTGAAATGTGGTATAGTACTGTCGGAAAAAATAATAGAGTTCTTGACTTCACTCATTCCAACATAACAGTTATTCCCAATAGAAGTATAAGGGCGAATAAAAGCATTAGGGCCAATTATGGTATTTTGTTCGATATAACATGGTCCTTGAATATATGATCCTGATTTAATTATGGAATCTTTACCAAGATATATGTTCCCCGAAATTTTTACATTATCTTCGACATTTCCAATAATTTGATTCTTTAGATTTTCTAAAAGGTGATGATTCACTTCAAAAAGTTGCCAAGGCAAACCGATATCATTCCAAAAATGAGATTTTATAGTGTATCCAACAATAGAGCCTCGAAGCTCTTTGATTAATATTTCCATGGAATCTGTAAACTCATATTCGTCTCGTATAGACTTTTTTGTTTTTTCAATTGCCTTGAATATTAAAGAGTCAAAAATATAGATTCCTGCATTAGCTAAATTCCCTAATTTAAGTTCAGGTTTAGGTTTTTCTGTAATTTTAGATACTAATCCATCAGAATCTAAAGTTATAATTCCATATTCTTGAGGATTTTTGACTTCAATTAATGATATTAACCCTGAATAATTTCCTTCTGCATATTTTTTTAATACTTCCTTGAAAACCTCTGGATCTACTAGAATATCTCCATACATCATTAGAAATGATTCCTCTCCTACATACTCTTTAGCATAACTAGTCGCATGTGCAGTTCCTAAATATCGTTCCTGAGTGATATACTCTATTTCAATTTTAAGTTTATTAGAGATATTTTCAAAATGAGTTTTAATCAGATTCTCTTTGTAACCAACTATTACCAAGAAATGAGTTATCCCTGCATTTTTTAGTCCTAATATCGTATGTTCTAAAAGTGGTTTCCCAATTAGTGGAATCATGGGTTTAGGTTTTGAGGATGTAATAGGCCTTAATCTTTTACCTTCACCTGCAGCTAAGATAACTGCTTTCATTTATGAAACATCTTTTTTTATATTTGTTAATTAAATTCCTTAATAATATTAGACATGTACGGCCCCAGATGTTGGAATGGTCGCAAATCTCCTGAAAATTCTGTAGTGAATGTATTTTCTAAAGATAATTTTGATTTGAGATATTTGAAAATTTCTTTATTTTTATAGAAATCCCCTGAAGCGATGAAATCTAAAGAATATCCATTTATTTCTCCGAATAATATAACTCTTTCACTTGAATTACCATTAGTGTCGCCAATATGGATTTCTTTGATCTTAGTATTTGCTCTAATTTGGGTATTCATAGATATGGTTGCTAATTTTGCAGATAGATCTGAACTGAATAATTCGATATTTTCTTTAGTTCTTTCTTTTTCTAAATTCTTTAAAAGACTTACATCATATAACTGAGATATAATAGGAAGTCCTTGAGCAGAAATTCCTGCATAAAGAACTCTGGTTTCGAAAAAATATCCTTTATCATTATCTATTATTTCTTCTTCAATTGTAGTTGAATACTTACTTTTTAAATATGCTGTAATCAAATTTAAAACATTATAAAATACAGGTTCTTCAGATGCAAATTTCAATTCATCTGGAGTACTATATTGAAAATTAACTTTATCGACGAATTCGTTTAACAATTTGTAAGACTCTTGGGAACCTACAGTAAAATCACCGATAATACAAAAAAATAAATTTTGATTTGCTGGGGTTACAATATGATGTACAATTATCCGTTCTCGACCTATTTCTTGGCCTTTTAAGCAGATTTTTTTCAAACGCCATGTATTTTTCGGATTAATTGACCTTAGAAACTTTTCAACAAATAAAATTATCTCAAAGGCATTATATTTTTGATCATTTGAACAATATAAAATTTTATCTTCTAAAATTATTGTAAATCCAGAGATCATTGAGAAAACTCTAAAAAAGTAAAGATCAATAAATAAGCGCTTATTATTACAAATATTATTTAATTTTAATTTTTTATGATTTTAATCTTAATTGTAAATTCTTGAATTACGTGTTATTAATACAAAAAATTGCATAACTTAAAGACAATAATTATAAATTTTATTAGAAATATTTTCCTTAAAGAATTAATCATATTTTGAAGTTATTCTCGATTTTACAGCATATTGTTTGAAAATGATTAAGACTGAAGATATAAAAAAAGCTGCGCAATTATTAATTAATTCAAAACATGCGATTGTGCTAACTGGAGCAGGAGTTTCCACAGAATCAGGTATTCCAGATTTTAGAGGTGAAGATGGAATATGGAAGAAATATGAACCTGAGATATATGGAAATATTCAATCTTTTTTAAAAGATCCTTCAAAATTTTGGAAAATGGCTGAAGATATAGCTCCTACTTTATTCGATGCAAAACCCAATCCAGGTCATTTAGCAATAGCTGAATTAGAAAAAATGAATATTGTGAAGGCAATAATTACCCAAAATATTGATGAACTTCATCAAAAAGCGGGCAGTATTATCGTTTATGAAGTTCATGGTAACATTAATAGATTTAGTTGTATGGGTTGCCGAGCAAGTTATAATAAAGAACAGGTGTTAAAAAAATTGAAAAAAGAAAGGCCACCCCTATGTGATTATTGTGCCGCTCCATTGAGGCCATCTGTGGTCTTGTTTGGAGAAAATCTCCCGAATTTTGAGAAATATATGTCCATCGATTTAGCAAAGAAATCAGATTTAATGTTAATTGCTGGTTCGTCATTGGAGGTTGCTCCTATATGTGATCTACCGATCTTTACTCTAAGTAATAAAGGAAACTTAATTATTGTAAATGATCAGCCTACCCATTTAGATGATAGAGCAGAAGTTTTATTTAATGATAAAACAGGATTAGTATTACCAATGATATTAGAAGAAATAAAAAAAATTAAAAAAGAAAAATAAAATAACTCTTATTAATGAAATAGTTAATAAGTCTAATGTTTAACCTATTTATTGATGATTTCTGAAAATATTATTATAAAAGATTGGCGAGCAGTCGATTTTTCTTTTGGATTGATTTATCCTAATACCTATCAATTAGGAATGTCCTCTTATTCCATTAGGCTATTATATTACATTATCAATTCTTACGAGAAAATAGTATGTGAAAGATTTTTCTTACCGGAAAAGCTGAAATTTCCTGCTTTAAAAGATTATTCTTCTATAAACTATTTAAGATCGATTGAAAATAAAATTTTACCTACAGAATTTGATATTTTGGGTTTTTCACTTCATTTCGAAAATGATTTTAAGAATATCCTCTGGTTCTTAGATAAAGTGAATATTCCTTTAACTTCTAAAGAACGTAAAGAATTGAAAATAAAGAAATATCCTCTTATTATTGGTGGAGGTCCCGCAATAACTTCTAATCCGCTCCCATTTAGTAGTGTATTTGATGTTTTATTTATTGGAGATTCTGAACCAAATTTATCTTTATTTTTTGATCTATTCAATGAATATATAAAAAGCGAATGTAGTTTTCAGGAGTTCTTAGAAAATCTAAAAGATATAGATGGGCTTTATATTCCTTCATTAAACAATGAGGTAAAAAGAGCTACTCTTAATAGACTTGATGACTCACCTATCCCTATATTTCAACTCCTTTCTATAAATTCGATTAAAAAATCAATATTTGAAACCAATTTTTTTATTGAAGTAAATCGTGGATGTCCATTTCAATGTAAATTCTGTATTTCTTCCTTTCATAATAGCCCTTTTAGAAATAGAAGTTATGAAGATATAATTGAAACTATTGAAAATGCTATGAAATATTCAAATTTTAATACAATAAGCCTCATAGGTTCATCTGTTTCTTCTCATCCAAAATTTAAGCAAATTTGTGAATATATCATTGAAAAAGGAAAACGATTCACAATACCTTCAATACGAATTGACCATTTAACTCAGGATTTAATTCAATTATTAGAAAAAGGAGAAATTAAAACAATTACAATTGCTCCCGAAACAGGGTCAGAAGATCTAAGATTTTCTCTCGGGAAAAAAATATATAACAATCAAATTATTGCAGTATTGTCTCAAATAAGAAACTCTAATATAAGAAACGTAAAATTTTATTTTCTTATAGGTCTACCAAATGAAAGTGATGAAGATATTGATGACATCATTGATTTGATAAAAGAGATTGATAATTTGGGATTTGAAAGAAATTCTTTAAGAATTAATATAAATCCTTTCATTCCAAAGTTAAATACGCCATATGAAAAAGAAGTTTTTTTCTATTTTAAACAAAATTTGAGTAGATTACGCGAAAGATATCAAAAAATTAATAGAGAACTTCAAAATTTATCTTCAATTAAAATAAAATTTAAAAACTTTAAATTAATTCTTAAAAACGCAAGATTTCAAACTTTAATATCATTAGGTGATACACAAGTTACAGAGCTTTTATTAAACTATTATTTAGATGGTGCTACTTTTAGAGCATTAACAAAAGCCATGAAGGATTTAAACTTCTCGATTGATGATTATCTATTAAAAATAAAACAATGTTATCATCCATGGAGTTTTTAATAAAAGAATAAAGAAAAAAAATTATTCAATTTTTTTAAAGACTTTTTTAGCAGCTCCGCATACTGGACATTTATCGGGGGGATCTCCTTCATGAGTATATCCACATACTGGACATATATAGAGATCCTCCTTTTCTAAATCTGTTCCACTTTCTACAGCTTCCAGAGCGGCTTCATATAATTTATGATGTACTTGTTCAACTTCATTAGCATAGTTGAAAGTTCTTTCTGCATTTACATTCCCTTCTTTCTTTGCATCCTTTATAAATTCGGGATACATACTCGTAAATTCATAATGTTCACCTTCTATAGCTTCTTTTATATTTTCTTTAGTTGATTTGATACCACCAAGTACTCTAAGGTGGCTATGTGCATGAACTGTTTCTGCTGCTGCTGCTGCTCTAAAAACTTTAGCAACTTGAGAAAATCCTTCTTTATCTGCTTTTTCGGCAAAAGCTAAGTATTTTCGATTTGCTTGTGATTCTCCTGCAAAAGCTGCTTTTAAATTTTCTTCAGTTTTAGACATTTAATTTTCACTCTCATTAATTGTTTTAATTTAACATTATGGTGTTAAATTTTTTAATTTCATTTTTATAAATCATAAATTTTTACCTACTATGTAGAAAAATCTAAAAAAATAGTTGTGAAAAGAGTTTAATGGATCTTCGCAAGTAATCTTTTAGTAGAATTAACAATTCCATTTAAATAATATTCTGCTAATCCAAATTTAACTTTTTCATCAAAAAGAAGAATGATAAAATATTTTTCATCAATATAATCTGAAAATATGAATTTTCTATTTTTAAAAGTATAAAAAAGTTTTAAAATTGAATTATTACATATTTTAACTCGAAATTCTATTTCTTTTAAGAAATAATTTAGACTTTCTTTACTAAAACTAGAATAAATCACCTTTCCTCTGTCAGTTAGCAGAATTACTCCATCTATTTCATCTTTTTGGTTTAAATTCTTTAAATAATTGATAATTTTTTCCTCTTGCTCTAAACTGAATTCATTACTGATAATATCATATATTATAGTCTCAATGGTTTTGTTTAAATCTTGGTCATAAATAACTTCTGTATCAATTTTTATTTTATTTTTACGGACATAAGATTTGAGTTTATCATTAATTTTTGAAATAATATCATCTAATAACATAACATTTTCTATTGAATCGCATAAAATGCTATAGAATAGCGATTCTTTTTCGAAAATAACTATTTTGATATCTCCCATTTCGATGGTTTTAAAATCTTTACCAATCATTTCCTTTGAAAATGACATCAAGGCTGTTATAAAAGGTGAAAGTAAATTTTTTTCTATTCTAAAATCATTAGTGAAACTCACACCATAAAAACAAATTCCCGATTTATTGAAAATGAAGATATTATGTATTGTTGTATTTTCATCCCATCGCTTTATTGTGGAAGGAAAAGTTAATTGATCTTGTAGACACATACTAAATTCTTCTAAAAAAAACTATAAAAAGAACAAACTTTTCAATTTTGAATTTTAAAAAGTTGTAAAACTAAACTTAAGCTTCCCAAGTTTGGACACCATTAAAATCTAATTTAATAGGAAGCACTTGAAAACCATTTTCAAGATACTTTTTCTTTAATTGAGATTCATTTCCAATGCCTGCTAATACAGTTGCTGAACCACCCCCGCCTGCACCATTTATCTTGAATCCAACTGCTCCATATTCTTTTGCAATACTTTCAACCCTTTTAATTATTGGATTGACCATTAATTTATGTAATTTTTTCTGGGCTTCCCAATTTTCATTCATTATTTCTCCAATTTCTTCAAGACTTTTTATTCCAAAGGAATTATATATTTTATATGCACACTTTTTCATGATTTCAAATGATTCTAACGTAGATTTATCTCCTTTCTCAAAGTTTTTAATTACTGCTTTATGCATTTCATTTGAACTCCTTGAACTTAAATACACTAAAATTAATTGATTTTCTAATTCAAATATTTTTTTTTCATCTATTTGAACGGGGTAAGTTTTTACTGAAGGATAATCAACCTCCATAAAATTTATTCCACCCAAAGCTGCAGCATATTGATCTTGTACACCACTCTCTAGTTTTAGTTCCTCAATTTCAAGTTTGTGAGCTAATTCAGCAATTATTTTTGGAGATACTCTTTTTTGAGAGAGGTGGGATAAAGCTGCAATTAATGCTACAGCTACACTTGCGCTTGTTCCTGTTCCACAACCTGGAGGAGCTTTTGCATTAATAATAATATCAATCCCTTTTTGAATTTGCATTCTCTTTACAGCAGCCTTTAATAAATCCAGAGTTCCATCATATTCTATGTTTTTATAATCTGTTATTTCTGTTCGTAATCCGAGGTTTTCTGAAATTATATTTATTTTTTGTTCATCATGTTCTACGATTCTAACAAAATTATAGAGATCAACACATATATTAAAAACAGCTCCACGAGGAAAAAACCAAGTATCTGTCCACCCCCCAATATCACAAATGCGTACAGGAGCCTTAGAACATATCATTATTCATGCAATATAATATTAATTATTACTTTTTTTAATTTAAATAGATAATTGGAGCTCATCGATTAATGTATGTTGGCTTTTCATCAAGAAATTTTAAAAAATAATCAATCAACCTTGTAATTATTAAATATGATAGTGGTAAAAAAATGATCCATAGTAATATTCCAATTATTCGAAGATTTAGGATCTTCCTCTTTTTATCTATAATCTTTGGAATAGCGTAAGCAATTAATTTTTTTTCATTTTTCTCACCACTCACTATTCCTTTCCGATTAAATCCTTGCTGAAATTGATTTGTTCTCTTTGGTGATTTAAAATCCCTATAAATCCATATAAACCATCCTGCAAAAAATTGTTTTGAATTAACTGTTCTAATTGTATAATCTAAAACCTTTAATTGCTTTTCTTCGCTATATTTTATCTGCTTCTTCCAATCAGCATGGAATCCATATTTTGCACCTGCTCCAAATTCCGTATAAATCCAAGGTTTATTATGAACTGGTGTTCTAATTATATCTAAGATTAAACTAATCATCTTTTCATGCCCATAATACCAACCAAAGTATGTATTAATTGTTGCAACATCGCAAGAACTTCTTGTTAAGTCAGGTATTAATTTCCTTGAAACACATGTAATAATTCTTGTATTATCTAATTTTCTTGCATATTTCATCAATTTTTTAATAAACCTAGCACATCCTCTCTGATGTGAAGGAATTTCATTCCCTACACTCCACCATATTACTGAAGGGTGATTGATATCTCTTTTAATAAGTTCTTTTAGCATATTTTGAGCAGTATTGTATGTATGAGGATTTCCAAAATCACAATGTTGATATACCGGAATTTCTTCAAGAATTAAGATTCCAAGTTTATCAGCAATATCCAATAAATTCTCATCATGAGAATAGTGAGCTGTACGAATGGCATTAAATCCTAAAGATTTTATATTCTGCACATCTTCTTTTCGCTTATCATAAGGAATAGTTCTTCCATAAGGCATATATTCTTCGTGCAAACTTATTCCTTTCAAAAAAATTCGCTTTTTATTTAAGTACAAGCATGTTCCGACAATATTAATTTGTCTTATACCAAAAGATGTTTTAAATAATAATTCTTTTCCAATTGTATTTTGATTATAAATTTTAAGATAATATAAATTAGGAGTGTCAGGTGTCCATAATTTCGGGTTTTTAATTATAAACTTATAAACTAAACTCTTTGAATTTAAAGATATCTCATCGTTTAGAATAGGGGAATTACTTTCAGCATCTATAATTTCCCATACTATAGAAGGATTTCCTATGATTTTATAGTCAAATTCTAATTTGCATTCATCATTCGAAATAAGATAAGTTTTTATTACAACATCTTCAATCCGATCTTCATTTAATATCAATAAATCTACGTTGCGATAAATTCCTCCCCAATTAAACCAATCAAATGATAAATCAGGGATTTGGCCTTTTCTTCTTATATTATCAATTCTGACAACAATAAGATTGTTTTCTGATTTTAAACAATTTTTAATCTCGTGTTCAAAAGGAGTAAAACCTCCAAAATGTTGACCGATTAATTTATTGTTTATCCAAATTATGGTCCTATAATTGCTCCCTTTAAATCTTATTTTGATATGGATTTTATTATTGATATAATCAGAACTTACATTAAATTTATAATAATGCCAAAAAATACCCTCAAAATCTTCATAGCCCTCAAGCATATTGAAACTGGTCGGAATCTCTATGTCAATTAGATTATTATCGTCTTCTCTGTAATTTGTTGAATAGAACCATTTCTCCTTGATACCTTTATTGTCGAGGTCTGGCTTGCATTTCCATGAACCATTTAGTGATAAAACTTTCATGATTGATGTAACGATTATTGATGTTAAGTAATAAAAGATCTTTGTTAATATTCTTGTCCTTCATTAAAATTAAAATTTATTAATATTCATTAAGGATTATAATTAAATCCACGTATACATTTATATAGTAATTATATTTCTTGGGATCTGCTTATTTTTAAGATTATACCTTTATTGGGCTTATTTATTCAATTTTATTTTCCACTTCATGAAATGCATCTAGACCAATATTATTAACATTCTATGATACTTTTATCAATAAGTTTAAAAATAAGGAAGACAAATCAATATTTAAAAAAATATTTTTTAAAAAATCTTAAATAACAAATAAAAGGAGGAATAAAAAATGGCTAAAAAAACAGCATCGGGAGTAGAAGCCTTATTTGTAAAAAGTAAGATAAGAGATTATATTAAATCAAAAGGATGCAACACAAGTGGTGACCTAATCGATGGTCCCGCACTTAATAATGCTATCGTTGAAATCCTGGATAAGGCGGTTAATCGAGCAAAGGCGAATGGTCGTAAAACCGTGCAAGAAAAAGATTTATAAACAAATTTACAATGGGCTAAGGGTAAAAGAACAAATTACTTTAAGAATTTAATTTAAAAGATATATTTAGGATCTTCTAAATTCAATTTTTTTCTAATTCTCTATTTATTATATTCAAAAATCATAAAATTCCTACACTATAATATTTTAAATCATTAAATAGCGATAATTATGTCATACACACACAGCCTAATAAAAATAAAGAATAAAAATTCCTTACCAAATCGCCTTATACATACCTTATACTTTTTCTAAAGGAATAGGAATATTTTATTCTTATTTCTCCTACTTTTCCTATAATTCTAATTCAATTTTTAAAAGATATAGCAGTTATTACAGTCATCAGAATTCTTAACTTAATAACTATTTATCTTAATCTTTGAAATAATAGGCAGTTTATATTGAAATTTTAGTTACATTTAAAGCTATAATTAGCTTATTCTAGTAATTGTATTTAAACAGTTATAATCCAAGTGTTTAAGCCGATAAACTGTGGAAAAGTACATGACTTATTTAAAACCTAAAGAATTAATTCGAGCAAAAAAACTAATTAATGAAGGTAAATTTGATGAAGCTCTTCAATTAATGAAGAATTTTGAGGAAACAGGTAAAGCCACTCTTAATGAGATAGTATCATGTCATCTCCTCAAGTGTGACATTTTGTCCCAACGAAATTTACATAAAGAACTTTTCGAGCTTGCTGAACAAACATACAAGGAGAGTTTAGGATTAGGAAAAAGTCTCCTATCAATTGATGCTTTATATCACATGGCTTTTCCTTTAATAGTGTCAAACAATCTAGAAAAAGCAGAGGAAATAATAAAGCAAGGAGAAGAGCTGTTAAAAACACTTACAAATGAACTACTAAAAGAGTACAGAGAAAGAGAGGCTTCTATAGCGTTTCTTAAAGGGATGTTTTACAATCCAATAATCGTAGGAAAAGGTGATCTCGATTTGTCATTAAAGCATTTTGAGCAGTGTATAGTATTAAGAGGAGAATATGGTGAAAAACATAAGATTGCTTCTAATCTTTTGGTAATTGGGTGGATATATTTGCTTTACAAGGGAGAACTAGAACATGCATTTGAGTGTATAGATCGTGCTTTAACTCTTGCCAAAGAAGTTAACAGAAAGCATACTATTGCAATGAGTTTTAGTACAATGGCAACGTATTATCATTTTAAGGGGGATTTAGATCGTAGTATTACTCTTTACGAGCAGAGCTTGGTATTATTCAAAGAACTCAACAACAAATTTTATATAGCGACTAATTTTAACCACCTAGCAGAGGTATATAGAATGAAAGGAGATTTGGATCGTGCTCTAGAGTACTCAGAACAATCTATTGCACAATATATGGAAGTAGGAATTTTAAGATTTATAGCCAACGCCCATGATTTTTTAATTCAAATTTTAATTGAAAAGGGAGATCTTGAGAGAGCACAGGAAAATTTGGATCAATTGGAGCAAATGAAAAATGAAATAAATGACAAAGAAATAAATCTCATGTATCTTTTTGATAAAGCTTTGCTATTGAAATCAAGTATTCGAGTCCGTGATCGTGGTAAAGCTGAAGAAATTTTTATACAAGTCCTTGAAGAGGACCCACGTTATGAAAGTAAAATACGAACTGTACTTATCTTAAGTGAACTACTTCTACTAGAATTAGGAACAACGAGTAATTTAGAAGTGTTAAATGATATAAATTCCTATATTGCACAACTGCTTGATATCACTGAAAAAACACATTCATATTGGATTTTAGGGGAAACTTATCTTCTACAAGCCAAAATCTCACTTTTAACTTTTAATATAAAAAAAGCTCAGCGATTCTTGACTCAAGCACAGCAAATAGCTGAAAGATTTAATCTTAATCGTCTTGTAAGAAAAATAGCCAATGAGAAAGAGGATTTACTCAAAAAGTTAGATTTATGGAACAAATTGAAGAAAGTCGGAGCATCAGTTGCAGATCGCATTGTATTGGCACAATTAGAAGAACAAATTGGTGGAATGGTTCAAAATCGTGCTTTATTAACTACTCAAGTCATTAAAACAGAAGTAGCAATTCATGAGGAGAAAAAAATTTGCTTAGTATGTAGGGGTGAAGTGTTAAGATATTCTTACATATGCGAATGCGGCGCGATTTATTGTGAAAAATGTGCTCGCGCAGTCACAGACTTGGAAAACGTGTGTTGGGCATGTGAAGTTCCAATCGATTATTCAAAGCCAGTCAAATTAAAAGAGGACAAAATACTAATCGATAAGAAATACAAAAAACGTTAAATTAACTCTATAAATCTCTATGGAGATTAAAACTGAGTAAGACGATTAATCAAACTCTATATATTTTTCAGTCTCTGAGGTAATAGGTTTTTCACATCTAAACCATTTCTCTATGTCTTTTTCTAAAGGAATAGGAATGTTTTATTCTTAATTCTCCTACTTTTATCCTCTTAATATTTTTATATCACTAAGATTAATTTCTTATTTAGAGGCTTCTTTATCAATGATAAAAAAGCCTATTGATAAAACACTTCTTAACCTTTGGAGATCCTCTTTAAGTGTTTTTACCCGATCTAGAGGACCAGAAACTGCAATTATCTCTAAACATTTATCATATTCCAGATGTACATGCATAGTAGAAATGATTATATCGAAGAAATGATGCTGAATATCATTTTTCAAGATTTCATCAGTTTGTTGAATATTAGCATAAACAGGTTTAGATTCATATTTGTGATCATGGTTGGGAGCATGACCATGATCATGAGAATGTTCTTGAATTTCTGAATTAAGATGTTCATGTTTTGAGTCAAAATGTTCATGAGACATCATTATAGTAATACACCCTACAACGTCTCCAGGACCCACAGAGATATTTTGCTCATCTATCATGAAATTATACATTGCTTTTCTAATAGCGTCTGATCTCGAGATCCCCAACTCATTTCGGAGTTTTTCAAACTCTTCATATAATTTCTGAGGAAGAGAAATGGTAAATCGTTTATATTCTTCCATTTTAAGAACTTTTATTATTATTTACTAATTATGTGAAAAAGGGTTATTTTTTCATAAAGATTGCGATGGGGACGCTCGCTTCACGCCATTGAGCAATTTTACCAGAATAATCCAGGTTTAATTTAGTTCTTCCATGATCTCCTAAAATTATCATTAACGAATTCTGTCGTAATTGTTTATAATTACTTAATATCCATTTATCGGTTCGAAGAATTAATTTTTCGATTAGTTCTTCAGGAGTCCGTTGCTTTAATCGTTGTTGTTGTTTATGTAGATTCTCAAAATCATGATAGTGCATCCATGATAAATCAAAATTGTTTATTACCTTGGCACTTTCAACCCAAGTCGCCATATCGGAATCCTTTGCTACAGAATGTGTACCCCCATCATATCGGTCTAAATCTTTTTTCCGTGCTACAAAACAAGACTTTTTTTCGCTTTGAGCAATGTATTTTAATAAATGAAATCCATTTGGTTCGACTTCAAAACCACCATACATTAATTGATGAAAAACTCCTAAAGTATAAGGATTTTTTGTAGATAAGAGCGCCATAATTTCTGAATTTGTTATTATGAACGATGGTTTGTACATTGTAATCTCAAATAAGCCGAAATTATCGATCATATTTATACTAACACGTTCAACACCTTGATATTCATCTGAAATTGCCGAAACAGACTCTGGAATAGTACCAGGAGGAGTAATACCAAGTAATTTAAGAATAGTTGCAGACAATTGATTCATATAACATTTAAATGTTTGAAGTTCACTCATAATTGTTCCTTAGTATTGAAACATTTTATTTACATTTAATAATTCCTAATATTATTAAAATGATAATATAATAATAAAATTGTTATCACTTTAGTTATCGAGCATTATATTAAAATGAAAGAATAGTAGAATGAAAGTACTTTATCTAGATTTAAATAACTCCGGGATCTCGGGAGATATGTTTTTAGCTTCACTTTTAGGGTTAGTTTCAGAACCGAATCGGATTTTGAATGAATTAAAAGAAATAAAAAATTATCTACCAGGCGTCACAAAATTAGATATTAATTTAATAAAAACTTCTAAATCCGGAATTCAAATAAATCAATTACAAATAAATATAAAAGAATCAAAAAATCATAGATCAGCAGAGGTTTTAAAGAATTCATTAAATGATTATTTAAAAAGAGAAGGGATTTCAGATTCAGTCAAGAGTTATGCTAATAAAGTATTAGGTGCTTTAGTTCAAGCAGAGAGTGAAATACATGAGAAGTTAATGGATAATATTCACTTACATGAATTAAGTTCTGTAGATACTTTAGTTGATATTGTAGGTGTAGCTCTAACTATTGATGAAATTGGTGGTTTTAAAGAGGAATTTAGAATAGCTTGCAGCAAGATTCCTTTAGGTGGTGGTACTATCAATACTGCTCATGGTTTAATAGCTGTTCCTGCGCCAGCAACATTAAAAATTATAGAAAAGTCTAATTTAATGACATATGGGGGTCCTATTGAGTCAGAGCTCGTTACTCCCACTGGAATTGCTCTTCTTGTCAATTTAACTCCTGTAGTCATGGAATACCAACCTAATATGAAAATTATAAAATCAATTTATAGTACAGGTCAGAAAAAGTTTCAGAATTTTTTAAATATCATGAGGATTTTTTTAGGGGAAACCAGTGAATTATCAGGTTTAGATTCATCTCATCCTCTTCAGAAATACTTAGAACAAATAACATTAATAGAAACTGATGTTGATGATGTTTCTGGTGAAATTTTAGGAAATTTTATTAATAATTTAGCAAAAGAAGAAATTTTAGATATTCAAATATCTCCAAGTATAACAAAAAAGAATAGACCAAGTCATATTATAAAAATATTATGTTATCCAAAATATACGTTTGACATAATTGAGAAAATAATTCATGAACTTGGAACGTTAGGGGTTAGATTTAATACAATTACACGAATATGTGTCGAGAGAAAAATTGAAACTCACAATATAGAAATAAATGGTAAATTATATGAAATTCGGTTTAAAATTTCCTATATTGAGTCTCAGAAAGGAAAAGAAATTGTTAATATTAAACCTGAATATGAGGATTTAAAATATATTAGCGAAAAACTGGAGCTGTCTGTTAAAAAAATTCAATTAATTGTTCAAAGTAAGTTAAAGTATATACTTAACGGAATTAAATAGAAAATAAGTTTAATGAATATAAAAAATAAAATAGAACAGTATCAAAGGAAGTAAAAATATGAGAAATCTCTGAACTGTGTTCTTTTTTATGTAAGTTTGATTCTATTTCTTGATTTTGATATATTAAT
>SMTZ1_10010665_pt1 | contig 15808 bp, 15 predicted proteins | sample DeeMarSWOR136_30_FD_25667 | JGI IMG/M metagenome (IMG submission 25667)
GTCATTGCACCGACTGCTTTTAGGTCGGCTGCTGTCACCGGTTTGTTGTCATAGGTATAGGCGACGATGATACGACTGAGTCGATGTTTAAGGTCATGGAGGTCTTTGCAGAGGCAGAGAACCGCCATGATCTCAGATGCTGGTGTGATAGAAAATTCAATCTCATGAGGAACACCATCAGATGGACCACCCAATCCCACCACGACCTTTCGTAACGCTCGGTCGCTGATGTCAAGCACCCGTGGCCAAACAATGAATCGAGGGTCGATATGGAAGAGATCGCCGTGATGGATATGATTATCAAGTAAACTAGCTAGCAGGTTATGTGCACTGGTGATCGCATGCATGTCACCGGTGAAATGTAGGTTAATGTCCTCCATCGGAAGTACTTGTGAGTATCCTCCACCGGTGGCTCCTCCTTTCTTCCCCATGATGGGGCCCATGGAGGGCTCACGGATAGCAAGCATGGTCTTTTTTCCTAACTGTGAGAGAGCCTGCGCAAGTCCTATTGTAACGGTTGTCTTTCCCTCGCCACTTGAAGTTGGGTTAATAGTTGTTACTAAAATGAGTTTACCTTGTCTCTGCTGTTTTAACCGGGTAAGAAGGTCAAGTGATACTTTAGCTTTGTATCGTCCACAGCAGATGTATTCGTCTTCCTTTATTCCTGCTTTGGTTGCAATCTCCTCTATAGGGAGTAGGGGGATCGATCGGGCGATATCAATATCGTTTTTCATATGGTAACATAATTGATATCATGTTTCTGTTAAAAAGATGTATGCCTAGGCAATAAAATTAGAAAAGGGAGGAGGATTACCGTAAGGGGATGTTCATATGAAGTGTGTTTTTCTTGTGGTCCATGCTGTCTCAGGCAAGGAAGAATATATAGTGTGAGATTTATAGGGAGGGAGTGGTTTACTTTTTGAAGAGGCGCTCTTTGGTTTTTTCTTTGATTCGGGTGAGAAAATCACTTTTTTCTGAAACTGCCAATATCTGATCCGCCAGTTTGATCCATCGCTAAGGAGAGCTTCTTCTCGGCGAGTCCTTAGAATCCCTTCAGATTCCAATCGGTAAAACAATCGTCTTTCTGAATGATCAAGAATGTTATCGATGATGCAGTCATCGTAGCCGAACATGTCCATGACGATTTCGGCATAGCCTTTTGCTTCTTGTTCGCTTATATTAAGCCTCTGTTGTATTGCTAATGTGAGTACATGTAATGTGATAAGCGGCATTCTTCGCCCCCATAGTCGTTTAATATATTAAGTTTTATATTTTATAGTATATATATTTTATGCCCCTTTGGTCTTTTTCTTATGAAATTCCGATAAAAACCACTCATTTCATCAATAACTATTATACCATAAAAAGCGATACCACAATTAGGTGTCGCCATGAAACTTGCCCTTATATCCGCGCGACCAATAATTGGGAATAAAACAAAAAACATCCACACTATGGAGCGCTACCTAAGAAAAACAAAAGCAGACATCTACGTCTTTGGCGAGTATTTCCTCTCCGGAGATCGCTGTAAAGATGAGTTCCGTGACCTTGCAGAACCATTCAATGGACCATCCATCAAATACCTTCAACGCATAGCAAAAACCAAACACTGCTCTCTTGTCTTTGGTATGCCCTGCAAAGACGATAAAGTCGACGGACTAATATACAACGCATCTGTATTGATCCATCCAGATGGTGCCGTTGATGCATATAAGAAATGGTTTCTCCCAAACGCAGGTCCGTTCCAGGAGAAAATCTTTTTTGACCAAGGCGAGGAGCTGCCTGTTTTCTCCACCTCTTTTGGAACCATTGGACTACTCATCTGCTACGACCTGTACTTCCCAGAACTGCCAAAAGCACTCACCTTACAAGGAGCAGATTTACTCATCTGCATCTCTGCCTCACCGTCTGTTACAAGAAAATATTTTGAAACACTACTTCCTGCACGCGCCTTAGAAAACACAGTCTTTTTCGCCTATTGCAATCTTGCAGGAAACCAAGAAGACCTCGTGTATTGGGGAGGGTCCCAGGTTTATGATCCTTTAGGCAACCTCCTCATTAAAGCACCCTATTTCAAAGAAAGCATCATTACCTGCGATATCAACTTTAAACTCCTTGAATCAGCACGCGCACGGCGACCGGTACTACGAGACATCAGACCAGAAATCTATCAAGACCTTTATCTGTACTCACGATACCACACAAAAAACAAACCAAAAAAAAGAAAAGAATCAACACAGAGAGAAATGTGATACATAGTTACGTAAATTTTTACAAAAAGTATTTACATGAAATAACTATTTAGGTGTTCTATCTCAATTTCTGTTAACTGGGCGGGGCGAACCGGTGAAGCAATACGATGAAGAATATATCAGGCAGCTAAACCTTACTGCTGTGAAAATACGAAAGCATATCATCGAAATGCTCTATAGGGCAAAATCAGGGCATCCCGGTGGCTCTCTTTCTGCCGTTGAGGCAATTGTCGCACTGTATTTTCATCATATGAGACATAACCCAAAAAATCCATGCGACCCGAATAGGGATCGGTTTGTGTTAAGCAAAGGTCATGCAGCCCCAACCCTATATGCCGTTCTTGCAGAGTGTGGCTATTTCGATGTCAAAGAACTACAGATGCTCAGACAAATCAACTGCATGCTGCAAGGTCATCCTGTCTGTCGATACATACCAGGAGTGGAAGCGTCAACGGGGTCCCTTGGCCACGGACTTTCGTTTGCATTAGGGATTGCATTAGCAGGCAAACTTGACAAAAAGGACTACCGTGTCTACGTCATGGTTGGGGATGGTGAGACAGACGAAGGACAAATCTGGGAAGCAGCGACTTCAGCAGCTCACTATAAACTTGATAACCTCACTGCGTTAATCGATAGAAATTTCTTACAGATCGATGGAAGAACTGAAGACGTCATGCGCATAGAATCGGTCCGTGACCGCTGGAGCTCCTTTGGGTGGCATGTCCTAGAGGTGGACGGACACGATATCGGGCAGATCATTGATGCACTGCTTACCGCGTGTGATCAGAAGAATCAACCGACTATGATCATCCTAAACACTGTTAAAGGAAAGGGCGTGTCGTTTATGGAAAATAACATTGACTTCCATGGTGTGCCTCCAAATGAAATGGAGTATAAGCTTGCGATAAAGGAACTTGACAACGCACAAAAGACACTTGAGGCAAGCCTATGAGTAAAAAAGAGATGGCTAATCCCAGGGATGCGTATGGAGAGACCCTCATGGAGCTTGGGGGAAAACACCGTAATATCGTCGTACTTGATGCAGATCTTTCAAAATCAACGAAAACAATCCTATTTGCTAAAAAATATCCTGAACGGTTTTTTGAGATGGGAATTGCTGAGGCAAATATGATCTCTGTTGCTGCGGGGCTTGCCTCTTGTGGGAAAATATCTTTTGCCAGCACCTTTGCCGTGTTTGCGACCGGCAGGGTTTATGATCAAATCCGGATTGATGTGGCGTACTCTCAAGCAAATGTGAAGATCTTTGCGACCCATGGTGGTATCAGTGTTGGAAAGGACGGGGCAAGCCATCAGATGATTGAGGATCTCACGTTAATGCGAGTGCTGCCGAATATGACTGTGCTTGCACCAAGCGATGCGACGCAAACAAGTCGACTAGTCGAACTAATGGCGACAACTGAAGGCCCAATGTACGCTCGTATTGGACGAGCGAATGCGCCCCTTTTGTATAAAAAGCAGGATCTTAAGGATATCCAAATTGGAAAAGGAATCATCGTCACAGATGGTTCTGATGCAAGCATCATCGCCTGTGGGACAATGGTTGACCAGGCGGTGGACGCAGCAGAAAAACTCTCTAAGCAAGGAGTATCCGCACGGGTGGTTGACATGCATACAATCAAACCTCTTGATAAGAAACTGGTGTTGAGATGTATAAGGGACACCAACGCAATTGTGACGGTCGAAGAACATTCGGTGATCGGGGGGCTTGGAGGAGCGGTCAGCGAGGTTCTTGCGGAAAAGGGTTCGTCCATACAGTTTAAACGCATGGGGGTTCAAGATATATTCTGTGAATCAGGGGATCCCGATGAATTGTTTGAGAAATATGGCTTAAGCACTCCATTTATTGTAAAAAATGTGAAAAAACTTTTAAAATAAATGAAGATTGGTTAGTCAAACTGGCTTGTGTATGGTTTTGTGTGTCATTTTTTGATTCTAAAAAAAGGGCTTGATATTTTTCCTTTTTGTGAGTTTTATTATAAGATATAATTGCACGATTAGTTTATATATAATAAATTTAAGAGTATATCATGATAGTTTTATATAATAAAAATAAAAGAGTATAACAATATAAACGAGGATAGAGTTAATGTCACCCCACAAACCAACAAAACTCGTACTAAGCGTCCTACTGATCCTCAGCATCCATCAACTTCCCATCATCTCCACCCTAGCACAACAGACAATTGCATACGATGCAACAAAACTTGAAAGCCAACCAGACTTACTTATCATCCTCTCACCACAATATAGCACAGATAATGACATCCATACGGCAATCCATACCTACCAAACAGAGGTCAAAAACGATCTCGGCTGGGCTTCCCAACTCATCACCCTCCAAGAAAAAGAAAACAATTACCAAAACATAGACACCATCATAGAAACCACCTACCAAGCCCACCCACTCAAAGCCTGTCTTATGGTAGGAGAAGACTTAAACATAGCACTAGCAGGGGACATCGATTACCTCGAACAACCAAGCACACTTCCCTGGACAACCCTTGGAGACATCAATGCCTATGACACGACCGACCAAGGAATTCTCTGCAAACCCTCCACAATTCACATCTGCATATCCCTTCTCCTCCCCACCCATACACTCCCCTACGATCAAAAAAAAGCAGCACTACTCTTTGCTTTTGAAAAATTTACCACCCAACGACACACTATCTACCCAAACACAATATGTGTCATGGAAAGCTCTGAACTAAACACAAATTCAAAAATATTGTACAAACACCTCAGCACTTATGCAAACCTTGCGTATACTGAAGATGCAACAGAGACAGAAATCATCACATCTTTCAACCAAGCATACAATGCCTATTTTGTCCATGGACATGCCAACCCAGCAGGAACCGACGTAAACAAACAAAAAAATATGGGATGGTTCACCGCAGAGTTCCTCACCAGCTTAGAGACACCCTTCTTTGGAGCAGATGGTTGCTACGTCGCAGGCTGGTGGTCCAACCAATCAGACAACAATCACCTTGACCCAAGCATCAATACGCACTGGTACGGTACAAAAATCTTCACAAGCACCTCTATTCAGGCAATGGCTCTCGGGCTTCTCTCCCAAAACGGATTTTCAGACTCGATAAGCTTCCTTGAAAACGTCATGCCAGACCTTCTTAGTGGAAAAACCCTTGCCGAAGCAATGATAGGAGATAGAACCATCGGCGATACCATCATTGTCGGAGACCCAACATTCCATTATAATCTCCCTTAAAAGAAAAATCAACAGTTCAATTAACTTTTAATAACCCATATCCATATATTTATAGAGTAGTTAGAATAAAATGTCGCGAGAGAACTTCCCCTCATTTATCCCTGCAGAAAAAGCCCTACCTGAGTTAACAATAAAAGCGGTACTCGTAGGAACATTTCTCGCAATCATCCTTGGAGCGGCAAATGCATATCTCGGACTATACGCTGGAATGACGGTCTCTGCAATCATCCCAGGTGCAGTCATGGCACTTGCCTTGATGAAACCATTCAAACCATCAATCCTTGAAGTCAACATCGCCACCATGGGCGCATCAGCAGGAGAATGCATCGCAGCAGGCGTCATCTTCACCATCCCTGCACTTATCCTACTTGGCGCATGGAACGAGATACATTATCTAGAAACAACCTTTATCGCGATCATCGGAGGAATGCTTGGAGTCTTCTGGATGATTCCCCTTCGACGCGCACTCGTCGTCAAAACAGACCTCCCCTTCCCAGAGGGAATTGCGGTCGCAGCGGTCCTAACGACAACCGTCGGTGGAGAACAAACCCAGAAAAAAGATCATGTCAGCGGAACCTGGCTTGCATTCGGTGCACTAACCGCAACACTCTTTAAGTTCGGACAACTCGCCCTAAACCTCTTTCGCGACACCATTGATGGTATCTTTAGCATTGGAAAATACGCTATCTTTGGAGAGGAACACGACGCATGGTTCTACGCAGGTACAACCACATCACCTGCATTACTTGCGGTCGGATGGATCATCGGACCACGTATCTCATCATATGTCCTGGTCGGTGGCCTTATCGGATGGGTCATCATAGCACCACTGCTTATCCTCGTGACTGGTCTGCCAGCAGCAACAGCTGAATACAGTGGATTAGGGCCCCTAATAGGAGGGTTTTATAAGGTATGGAGCGAGCAGGTTAGATACATTGGTGTAGGAGCAATGCTTATGGGTGGTCTTTGGGCGGTGTACTCCATCAGAACAAACCTCATCGACGGCGTCAAAGAAGCAATTATCGGTTTTAAAAAACAGGGGACAATCACACAAAAACGCACCGAACAAGACCTCAATTATAAACTCGTTTTTATCGCTATAACAGCAACCACGATACCGATTTTTGTGCTCTACCAGATACTCTCAGGGCTCATCGGTGTCTCACTGGTCATGGCGATCCTTACGATTTTCCTTGCGTTCATCGCAAGCGCTCTTGCCGGATACCTCACTGGACTTGTCGGCTCCTCCAACTGCCCTATCTCCGGAGTAACTGTCACCATCCTACTCATCGTAAGTCTCCTTATGCTTTGTCTTGGAGTGATGCAGATTTCTATGATTTTTGGGGTCATTGCGATTTCAACCACTGTCGGAATCGTTATAGGGGTGCTACACCAAGCGTTCACCATCGGTAGTATAAAGCTTCCCGCACCACAGGCCTTCCTCATGAAAGGAATCGTCCAAGGAATCCTTGATGGAAACATGCTTTGGCCCTATGTGGTCGCCGGTGCAGTTCTTGCATTGGTACTCATCCTTATCAATCTCCCTGTACTCCCTGTTGCGATCGGGATCTACCTTCCCTTTACCCTTTCTGTCCCAATCTTCCTTGGAGGTGGCATTCGTGCTATGACTAACGTTGTCCTTGAAAAAAAATATGGAAACGCAGAACAGGCGGAACATAGCGACTGGGAGCTTGCCATCAAACAAACAGATGTGACTCCTAAGGAGAAAGCTATACGGACAGGGCTGTTATTCACCGCTGGGCTTGTCGCCGGAGAAGCACTCATGGGCGTTATCATCGCAGTCCTCATCGTCCTTGGCATCCACCTCGCACTCTTCGACACAGCACCATGGTGGCCTGGACTGCTTGTTTTTGCCTTTATCAGTATACTGCTTATGTATATCCCGATACGAGAAATCCTCTCTGATAGAAAAACCAACAAATAAGGCAGATTACTTTATTTTAATAAGATTCCCAGAGAAAACAATAAATCACATTCAATAATTGATAGATATAATATTGAGTAAAGTCCAGAAAATGATAATTTTATATACTATGAAATGTCAGGCATTAACACGGATTCAGTCAATATTTTTTTTATTAGATCTAGCCGGGGAATTTAAATCTCGTCTTCTATATTTTATTTTTTTTATCTTTTCTTATCCAAGGGATAAAAAATGGAGTTCTCTTACAATAATTTAAGTAATTTTGTCCGAATCTTGCTGTAAGTTCTTTCTCTTCGATAAGTTTTATGTATATGAGAATAGCAGAAATCGTAAGTATTACTATTCCAAACGAAGATAAAGACCGTGTTAAAACTGCAATTCCTAAATAAAGAATTACCGCCCCAAAATACATTGGATTTCTACAATAAAGATAAGGACCTGTTATGACTAACTTCTGTGTAGGCATCATCGGAGCTGGGGTCCCTTTACCTATTTTAAATTGGACCTGAATGGACCATAATGAAAATAGAAGACCAAATATGATCAAAAAAATAGCAGTAAAAAGATTAAGAGGTCCTAATATCAAACTTGGTATATTTAACCATCTGTCAATATAAAACGGACCAACAAAAAAACAAAGTGGTATAATTACTAAAAAGAATATTACTTCTGGTATTAATGCAATAAATCTCTGTTTTTTAGTATATTTTTTCTTGGACCATTCCACAAATCTATTTTTCATAGACCTATTTTTTAATCTTAAATAATTTGTTTATTAATAAATCTATTTTTCTTTTGAGATTAAAAGGAGAAAATAATATTATTTAAACGTAAACTTGAGTTCAAATCTTTTCCCATTTCCTTAGAAACAGAAGTATTGACACGGTTTCCAAAATTGGTTTTTTGCGAAAATCAAAGGATAAAAAAGAAGAGAATCATTGCATAATGACTCGTACTTATATTTACTCCTTCATCACATAAAACTGAAACAGTTATTTTCGTTTGCCCTAATCCAAAAATCAATCCCATTTTTGCTTCTTTTGTTTCTCCTACAATGATGCTTGAGAAACTCACTGTTTTATCTTTGCCCAAGATTATCAAACCACCTTCTAAATAGCGTCTTACAAGAACATTAGTTGCGTTCGCATCACCGATGTTTTTAACAAAAACATTTGATCCAATAAACATGATTTCAAATTTAGGTTGAGAGAGAGGACGAAGCGTTTTTTCCATAAAAAGAGCATGAATTATCGATACCATTGTACTCAATATTATTAATACACACACAATACATACAAGAACTAATGTAGGTTTTCTTTTCATAGCATTGCCTCCGCTCCAATATTACAACACTGTTCTTCTATAAAAAGAATATCTTCAAAAAACAGATGGGTGGGAAAGCAATGACACCGTTTACAAAAGTCTATTTAATATTGATTTTTTATGCGTAAGAAAAATTATATATAAGGCGAATTCTTAGGAAAATTTCCATACTGTTATAGCGGTAGAGTACTGATTATCATCATTATCATACGCGATTACCTTAATGACTGTTTCCCCTGTAATCGGCTCGCTCCAATTCCATTGATATGGTGGTAAGATGTCCGTTGCTTTATAGTTAGAATCAATATACAAATCCATATGAGTTACGTTCTCATTATACGTCACAGCCTCAATAGTGATATTTCCAAAGACAATCGTTTTTTCTAGGGTGGACACTATTTTTTTATTCGCAAAATAAACGCCTTTGAAGGGTGTGATAATCTCCGTGCTATTTCTAATACTCTCATAAATAATCTCGATATCATCATCATGAATAATATCATCTCCTTGTACCCACCAAGGGAATCTCCATCCATTTTGATCAATGTCTATACCTTGGTTATAGTATGCAGCCCACAGTAATTCCATACAATAGAATTTATCTGCCGTTGGAAAAGAAAGATTTGTATCCGCAATCTTTAAACCAAACCACGGAGGCGAAAAAAAATATTGATAAGAACTACCAATTTTACTCATTGCCCATGCTGCAGCAGCATGTCTTTGCGACATGTTTGCGGTTATAACTCGTAAAAAAACAAAATTCTTTTGAGATGAATAAAAAGCAGAATAGTCATAGGCATAAACACCATCTGGATCATGATGAGGACAAGCATCAACCAAGGTGTTATTTCCAACATAAATACCACCATGTTCATTATATAGTCCAGGTACTTTCCATTTATTGGATTCATCAAATCGAGCATCCAGGAACATCAGATCTCCTACCTCAACACATTCAGGAACCCTTATAGCATCATTCAAATTTTTTATAACATCTACCGTATCAGTTGACATATGAGGTATATAGCTAATCATTCCAGTAATATTTGGTATAGATAATACCCCAAGAGACGTTCCAATAACTATACAACCAATAATCCTTATCATACAACCTCTGTGCAACTCATATGCCCCCTAAATTATGATTGTCATAACGATCATCACCTTTAAAAACATATCCTTAGTAAAAACTAAGAAGGGGGAGAATTGACACATTTTCTAAGACGAATGTCAACCTAACAAACAAAAATGGCAACGATTCCTATGAGTACGAGTTTTTTTTCATAACCTTGCCTCCACTATGAATCCACTATGAATTTTGAAACATTTTTTTTCTAAAAACATATCTTACGAACTCACAAAATATTTTATATAATTAAAGATATTAATTATATAGGGAGTTAGAGGAATATACATAAGAAAATGCATATTTTCCCTCATAAATATCTGCAACCCTTTTATCTTTCATTTCGCTTATAAGTCAACCTAATAAATTTTTTTATTCAATTTTATTAGAATAAATAACATCATGGTTTTGGTTTACAGACCTTGTAAAACTCACTCCAATTTCAATCTTCAATGACAAAAAGAAATTGATACCCATGTTTCGTCCACAACCACAACAATGTTTGGTTAAGTTGATAATAATAACATGAAGATTCTGATATATTAGAATTATCTCGTGGTCGATGAAAGTATCGTAGGGAAAAAAGTGACACGGTTTTACAAAAATGGACTTAATGGTTTTTTTCTGTGAATCAGATGATTAGAAAAGAAAAAAGAGAAAAAGGGGAATTTTAGTTAATATTCCCTTTTTGTTCATCATTAATATTTTTATTATTTTCTAACACTTCAAAGAGATTTCCGGTGAAATCACGAACGAATAACAACTGTTTCCCGTTTCTCTCAACAATGAACGGGGCCAAACCTTGTTCCATGCACCGGGAAACAAAATTTTCTTTCTTATTAACCACAAGACAGACATGAGCAAAGGTTGGCTTACGCGATCTATCGGCGATGAACACCTCAAATCGGGTGGAACCATTGTCGTATAAAACAAAACGAACTTCCGTATTAATCCTGAAAATCGCTGTGGACAACTCTTTTGAAAGCATAGTGCTTCTCACTTTCGGAAGGCCAAGAATCTCAGAAAAAAACAAATCCGCAAGATGTTCACTGACACATTCGACTGCCACATGCTGAACAATACAACCCATTTCCATAGAAATCAACCCATAGACGAATCAATCTGGGGCATATAAACAGCACCATTTTTGAAAAAAAGAATCACAATACTAAAAAAGACATAAAACCATCTATCTCTGATGAATGATACAGAGTGGATTAAAAATAGTGTTATCTACCATATCTTCATTGACCGGTTCGCTGGATTCAAAACAGTAGAGAACTGGGACCAACCAATCTTTTTAGGAGGAAACATTAGAGGAATCATCGAGAAACTCCCCTATCTACTGGATCTTGATGTGACGACACTTTGGATCTCACCGTTCTACCAGACCTCTGCATACCATGGGTATCACATCACAGACTTTTATCAAGTCGACCCGCATTATGGAACCATAGATGATATCAAAGAACTAATACAACAAACACATGCATATGACCTGCATATCATAGCGGATTTCGTTCCAAATCACTGCTCAGTCTACCACCCGTTTTTCAAGCAAGCACAAAACGACAAAAACAGTCCTTACAAAGACTGGTTTTTCTTCACACGCTGGCCAGACCATTACCTCTGTTTTCTTAGTGTCAAAGAAATCCCAAAACTCAACCTTGACAACCCACCCACTCGCGACCATATCATTAACGCCGCAACATATTGGCTTAACCTTGGATTTGACGGATTTCGCCTTGACCACGTCATCGGACCTTCTCATAAGTTCTGGAGATACTTCTACCATGAAATCAAAGACCGGTTTCCACATGCGGTACTCATCGGTGAAGCTTGGATGAGAGGTATAAAAAAACAAGATCTTTGCACCATTCAAATACGTCATAAATTCCTCAGATGGCTCTCTGGAGCATCCTCAGACATGGTGTTTAAAGAATACATCGGTGAGTTGGATGGTGTTTTGGATTTCAAAATGCAAGAGCTTATGAAACAATATGCAACAAACAAAAAAACCTCTGAAAAAAAATTATATAAGCAACTAGAAAAACACTATGCATCCTTCCCAAAAAATTTTTTCTTACCAACGTTCCTTGACAATCACGACATGGACCGTTTTCTCTTCAGTTGTGGAAACGACAAAAAAAAATTAAAAGCAGCAGCAGCTATACAATTTTCACTGTCTCAGCCCGCTATTATCTATTACGGAACAGAGATTGGTATGACACAAACAACATCACAAGGAGTTATTCCTTCAAACGGTGATTTGCAAGCACGACAACCCATGAACTGGATTAATCAAGATAAAGCTCTGTACACATTTTACAAAAAATTAATACAAAAAAAGAATAAAAAGTAGTTTTTTCCTCCTCCAAAAAAAAAGAAAAAGAAAAAAACCACAATCAAACGATTCTAGACATATATCTCTACTTAGAATCTCTTTGGCCGATGTTTCTGATAACAATCCCTACAGTAGACAGGCCTGTTACCATCTGGTTTGAACGGAACTTGGGTTTCCTTACCGCAATCTGCACAAGTGACATCATGCATTTCACGAGGTGCACCATAATCCCGGCCACCACGACCGGATCTATCTCTTGTTTCCATTATTATATACTTCCTTTTTTTATATCTTCGGTTCTTTGTTTCCTTTGAACCGCTCGAGTGGAATATAGACATGAGGTATTTAACTTTATGGATAAAAACACACTAAAAGAGAAACAAAAGATATTTATAACATCGAAGTGTTAGATATTCGATAGATGAAGGAGGTTACGTATGAAAAAAAACAATTCATCCTTCTTACTAGCATACTTACAACTATGTTCCTCGTCGTCAGCAGTAATCAGGCAGGAACCATTCAAACTGAAAAAACCCTAGAATCACCATTACAGACAACGGCGATCACCTATCAGTTTTCTTCTCCCGAAGTACGACAAAACCACGACTCTGTGACCGTACACATACCAGAAGCAACCGGATACAGTTCAATTCCCAGTGAACCAATACTACCGATTGTTATGACCACCCTTGAATTACCATTTGGGGCAACAATAACGGCTTTTTATTGTACCATCAACGGTGTATCAGACCTTCCCCTTAGACTGAAAATCAGGGCAGCATCAAAACCAGTTCCCTTCTTCAAAGAACAACAAATCACGAACACATCTAGAAACAGAGAGATATATTCAAAAAATCAGTTTTTCCCTGAGAGCTGGTACTCATATCGAATCACAGGAGGACTAAATAAGGAAAACATTCTTACGACTTTTCTGACCATCCAGCTAAACCCAGTACGATACAACCCAATCCAAAACCGCCTTCAATCAATCAAATCCATCTCAATTACGATAACCTATCAACAACCAACCGACCCACTTCCATTATCCACCGATGCGTATGACATGATCATCATCTGCCATGATGCGTATGCGTCATTGCTTGAACCGCTTGTCACTCATAAGAACAGTCATGGAATCCAAACAAAACTGATCACGCTTCAAAATATTACTTCAGGAATCTATTTCCCTGTTGAAGGACGTGACAAACAAGAGCAGATAAAATATTTCATAAAAAACGCAAAAGAAACATGGAACATTACCTATGTGATGCTTGTCGGAAGCTTCAGACAACTACCGGGACGATACAGTAACCTGCAGACTGACGCAGGAGGCACCTATGAAGAACTCCAATTTGCCTGCGATTTATATTACGCGGACCTGTATTCTGCAAACGGGAGTTTCTCTAGCTGGGATACGGACAATGATGGCCTCTTTGCAGAATGGCCGTATCCACAGGGCCATCCGCAAGAGGATGTCGTTGACATGGCACCAGATGTGTATGTCGGAAGATTAGCATGTATGTTGAAAACAGAAGTAAAAACCATGGTCAATAAGATAATCACCTATGAGAATAGCACCCTAGGAAAAGAATGGTTTACAAGAATGGTGGTTGTGGGTGGTGACACCTTTGACAAAACCTGGGAGGGGGGAACGGATTATAGCGAAGGAGAAATCGCCACCAACAAGGCCCTTGATTACATGCCTCAATATACCCCAATACGAATTTGGGCGTCTCTTAAGAATCTTACAACAAATACTATTTATTCTGAAATCAGCAAGGGCTGTGGATTTCTATACTTCTGCGGTCATGGAAGCCCGCAGATGTGGGCAACCCATACCAATGATGATAACAAAACATGGGTGGGTAAGTATAAGAACACGGATGTTCTCAGACTAACTAACAGAAATATGTACCCCATACTAATGGTTGGCGGATGCCACAATAGTGAATACGATGTCGCATTAATTAATTTCATCAAAGGTCTTCTTAAGGAAAAAATGCATTACTTTTCAACAGATCCTCTGGATTTTGGATCATTCTGGAAATACAAATGGGTTCCTGAATGCTGGTCCTGGGTCTTTGTTAAAGCACGTGGAGGCGCAATCGCATCCATCGGAAGTTGCGGCTACGGTGGTGTGAACATCGGTGATAGTAACAATGATAGCATCCCTGACTGCATCCAAAGCATGGATGGATGGTTCGAAGTGGAATTCTTCCGTTTATATAACCAGGAAAACATAACAAAGCTTGGTCAGACCTATTACAACGCAATAAATGGCTATGTCCAAAATTTTCCGGTAGACTCAAATCGATTTGATGCAAAAATCGTCCAAACCCATGTTCTACTTGGAGACCCAAGCCTTGAAATCGGCGGATATTCCTAGAAGTAGATTAACAAAAAAAGATAAAACCTAGAAAAATTTTAGGTGTTGCACGAATGTAAAAGCCAGGCGTTTTCAGGTATTTTTTTATAGATCTCGTATGGGGCTTCCTCAACAGGTCTACGATAAGCCTCAGCACGAATTCCGTCGTTATTAATTGACCAGTAGTACTTCCTGACGGATTTCCCCTTCTCACTAATCTCTTCACGTCGAAGGAATAGGAGGTTCTTTTGATGCAACTCATAGAAAATGGAGCGGATGTCTTTATGAAGCGACATGTCCTCAACCTCCTTGTTTTTTTTAAATACTTTCTGGACTGTTTGCGCAAGGGCTATTGCATCTTCCTTACTCATGTCAAATCCGTTTTTCAACGCTTTTACCAACAAGGTATTCATCCTTTCTCACCGTAAATATCCTTCTGTTGGTTTTGTTATTAAGGAGTTGTTGTACACCTCTTACCTACATCCTGTACGAGTGTTACCCAAAAACAGTTCTCCCAACCTTATGGAAAAAAAATTTAATATAAATCTATTATAAAGAAAAAAATTCTAAGAGGAATAAATTAGGATGGTTGTTAACTTCGCTTTACAATACCAACAACGGTAATGGCGAATGCGACGATTTCAAGGACGTTTAAAAGTAACCTTGTGTTCGTTACAGCATCCATGAGGACAAATCGTAACAGGATGATAACACCCAAAATTCCAGTGCCTAACACGATTAATGTTTTATTCATCGGTCAATCTCCACAGGGTACATGTTATATAATTGAAGTTGTAATTATAAACTAAGGTTATAATACTTATCATTTCAGTTGTGTTCGAAGCAGTAATCGGAAATTTCACAAAATCTATTAATACCTGTGTTGATGCTGCAGTTATATGGTTTATTATCGGTTTCTAGAATACACAAAATTTGTACGCATCGGGAAAATCATTTGCCTTGCCAGGACCTACAAAGAGCATGCGCGAGAAATGAATACGAATATAACGGAAGACCCCCTGCTTTTCCTAAAACCAACAAGTTCAGTGATATTTAACCATGGAACAATCAAAATCCCGTCACGGTCCCAGTGTCTGCACCATGAGGTGGAACTAGGGGTAATTATAGGTAAAAAAGGAAGACATATCACCCAGGAAATCGCACTGCAACATGTCCTTGGGTATCTTGTTGCTTTAGATATCA
>SMTZ1_10003487_pt1 | contig 15798 bp, 11 predicted proteins | sample DeeMarSWOR136_30_FD_25667 | JGI IMG/M metagenome (IMG submission 25667)
TGGAGTTGCTATGGTTGAATTTAGAATAGATGATAGAAATAAATCACCTAAATTAATTGAGATCAATCCTCGTTTTTGGGGTTCTTTGCAGTTATCTATTCTTGCAGGTATTGATTTTCCTTATTTATTGTACAAATTAATTTTGAATAAAGATATTACACCAAACCTTTATTTTAAAGATGGTGTGAAATGTAGGTGGATTGCAGGGGATATTAATGGTTTTTTTAATAGTCAAAACAAATTAAATTTCTTTATTGATTTTTTAAAACCAAATATTAACTATGATATTTTTACCATAAGAGACCTAGGTCCTTTCTTTAACTCAGTAATCGGCCAACTTAAGGATTCAGGTGATACAGAACAAAGAGACGAAGATCCTATTATAAATAAATATGATCTGATATCATGATAAACTAAGAGAAATGAGAAATAAATATGAATATATTACTTATTTTCCCAAAAGTTGAATACTCGTATGACAATATTTCAAAAAAAAGAGAACTATTAAATAAAATAACCGGCGAGGCTATATCACTTACCCTGCCTCAGGTCGCTGCCGCAACTCCAAAAAAACATAATGTAGAAATAATAGATGAAAATTATGAAAAACTAGAATTTAAAAAAAATATTGATATTGTTGGTATCACTTGTCTGACTATGTCTGCACTTAGAGCGTATAAAATTGCTGATAAATTTCGATCAGCTGGTGTTACAGTTATACTTGGGGGAAACCATGCCTCTGCATTACCGGATGAAGCAAAACAACATGCAGATAGTGTAGTAATAGGTGAGGCGGAAGAAAGCTGGCCACAACTTTTAAAGGATTTTGAAAATAAGCAGTTAAAACCATTTTATAAATCAAATAAATATATTCCCCCTGAACGAATTCCTGAACCTCGAAGAGATCTAATAAGAAGAAAAATAACAATGGATGGTTTGCTAATTAAAAGAGGATGTCCTCATCATTGTGAGTTTTGTACAGTCACAACTATATATAACAAACAAATAAAGTCACTAAATAAAGTGTTAAAAGAAATTGACAATATAAAATCAAATGATATTTTTATCTATGATCAAAACTTAACTTGGAATATGGAATATACCAAAAAACTTCTAACGGAATTAAATAGATTTAAAAAAAGATGGCTAGCTAATGGAACAGTTAATGTATTAAGTAAAAATGATGAATTTCTTAAACTAGCAAAAGAAGCAAACATATATTACTGGTATGTTGGGTTTGAATCAATTTCACAAGAAAGCCTTGACGGCTCAAATAAAAAACATAACAAAGTCGAAACATATATTAAAGCAATTAAAAAAATAAAAGAACATGGGATGATTATTAATGGATCTTTTATGTTTGGATTTGATAATGATACCCCTGATATTTTTGATAATACTTTAAACACAATAAATAAATGGGATATTGATATGGCTGAATTTCATATAATTACTCCATTTCCTGGTACAGATTTGTATAAAAGATTAAAAAAAGAAGATAGAATCATAACAGAAGATTGGAATAAATATTCTACTGCAAATGTTGTGTTTAAACCAAAAAAAATGTCTACCGAAGAGCTTTTTGACGGAGTTAAAAAAGTAGCTAGAAACTTTTACACCATAACAAAAATTTTAAAAAGATCAATAAAAGCTTATAAGACCACAAGTAGTCTAAATATATTTTTTCTAGTTTTACTTCGTAATTTAAGATATAGAGAAAGATATAAAAATCAATTTAATTTTTAAATGATTATAAAAAAATATTTAGAAAAGCAAGAGAAAAATGAAAAAAAAGATATTGATATTGGGAGGTGGATCTGGAGATGTCGGTAGAGATGTTACACGTATTTTATTAACTGATAGAAAAATCGTTGATAATTTAACTGTAACATCAAGAAACTTAGCTATAGCTAAGGAATTTGTAAATTGCTTAAAAGACGATAGAATAAATCCAGAAAAGCTTGATGTAACAGATATACCAAATTTGATGAGAGTAATTAAAGATCATGATTTAATCGTAAATACAGTAGGTCCCTTCTATCGATATACAATACCAATTATAAAAGCAGCAATTGAAAAAAAAGTAGATTATATTGATATTTGTGATGATATTGAGCCAACATGGGAGGCATTACAGCTTGATAGTTTTGCTAAAAAAGCTGGGATTTCTGTTCTTTTATGTATGGGATGGTTTCCAGGTATGTCAAATCTTAGGGCAAAAGCTTTATCTGAACAAATGGATAAAGTTGAAGAAGTCGTCACTGCTTGGGTATTAGGTAAAAAAGCCGCAGATGATGAACCCTCCTATGGAATGGCTGGAACAGAACATTTTATTCGTGCACTTACTAGAGAAATTGTTTCTTTTCGTAATGGTCATAGAGTAAAAATTCCTGCTTTTCATGAAGGATTAAAACTTAAATTCCCTAAACCAATTGGACCATATATTTGTTATCAGTTGGAGCATCCCGAACCTGTAACTCTTCCTTATGTAATTTCTGGTATAAAAACTGCTTCGAATTTAGGTTCATTGTATCCTCCAAATCGAAATAAATTTATTAGGTTATTAACTAGAGCTATCGATTTTAGGCTTATCTCTTTTAAAATGGCAAATACTATTTTGGAAATACTTTCAAAAAACAGAAGTACTAAAACATTTTTTCCAAAAATGATTGGTTCATATATAGCTTTAATCGGAACGAAAAATGGAGAAAAAGGACAATTACGGTATAGTTCTACTAACACTTGTGTAACTACAGCAGAGGCAACTAGTCAATCTTTGGTTTGTGCAATATTCAATAATCTAACTAATAATAAAATTAAACCGGGAGTTCATCTTCCAGAAACAGCAATTGAAATCAATGATTTAATTAACATAGGTATAAAATTAAAACTTCCATTTTTTACAGAGGCAATAGAAGAAACTATATGGACTAAAGAAATAGATTCTATGGCTGAAAATTAATAATTTACTAATTTTAATTTTATATTATTCTTTTTTTGCAAAACCCTATAAGCATTATTACAATTCCCGTTTTATATGAATTATCCTCTAAATGATGCTAAAAAAGAAATTATTTCTTTATTAAAAAAAGCATTAACCAGATTAAAATATGAAAGTAAAATAATTCTAGAAATCCCACCAGAAGAATTAGGTGATTTTGCATTCCCATGTTTTTCTTTAGCACCTATTGCAAAAAAGTCACCAAACGATATTTCAAAAGAAATTGCGAAAGTAATTGATTCAAGTAAATGGGTAGAAAAGGTAGAATCAAAAGATGCTTATGTTAATTTTTTCTTAAATCCTAATAATTTAAAAAATTTAACGTTAAAATCTATTCATGAAAATCAAAAATATTATGGATTTTTAAAAAAGAAAAATAAAAGGGTAATTATTGAACATACCTCAGCAAATCCAAATGGACCATTGCATGTTGGAAGAGCAAGAAATCCAATTATCGGTGACACTATTGTTAGAATATACAAAGCAGCTGGTTTTGATGTTGAATCACAATTTTACTTAGATGATATGGGAAAACAAGTAGCAATCCTTGCATGGGGGGTAAATAATATAGATTCTAAAAATGTACCAAAATCAGATTACAAAAAATCAGATCATAAAACAGTTGGATATTATCAATTAGCAAGTAAACTTATGAAAGAAAAAGAAGATATTTTAGAAAAAATAAATAAAATTGTCAAAAAAAGCGAGGAAGGAGACAAAAATACAATTGAAAGTATTCATAAAGCATACACCCCAGTACTTAATGGTATAAATGAAAGTCTTAATAGAATAAATATAACAATTGATAATTATGTACCTGAATCAAATTTTGTAAAAGATAAAAGTGTTGATATTGTTATAGAAAAATTAAAAAAATCAAAGCATTGTAAAACTGAAGAAGGTGCTTATTTCTTAGATTTGAAACCATTTGGTATTCAAGGAAGAAATACAAAATTTGTTTTTATTCGAAAAGATGGAACAACTCTTTATGCAACAAGAGATATTGCATATCATTTATGGAAGGCAGAAAAAGCTGATTTTTTAGTAAATGTTCTAGGTGAAGACCATAAACTTGAATCAAAACAAGTAGAAATAGCATTAAAACTACTTAATGCTAAGATTTTTCCAAAGGTGATTTTTTATTCATTTGTTTCTCTTCCAGGCGGTAAAATGTCAACAAGAAAAGGAAGGGTTGTATATCTAGATGAACTAATTGACGAGTGTGTAAAAAGAGCATATGCTGAAGTAAAGAAAAGAAGAGGAAATGAACTTACAGAAAAAAAGATGAGAGAAATTGCTGAAATTGTTGGAATAGGTGCTTTAAGATACAATATAATAAAAGTTCAACCAGAAAAAGAAATTTCCTTTAGATGGGAAGAAGCCTTAAACTTTGAAGGCAATTCATCACCTTTTATACAATATGCACATGCAAGAACTTGTGGAATACTTGCCAAAAAACAAAATGAAATAAAAGATTTTGACTCAAATCTATTAACACATAATTCAGAAATAGATTTAATAAAAAAATTAGCTGAATTTCCAATAGTAATAGAAGATGCCTGTGATAACTGTAAACCACATGTAATTACTACATATCTATTTGAGGTAGCATCAAAATTTAATCAATTCTATAGAGATTGTCCAGTACTTCCTGAAAAAAATGTAAAAATTAGGATAAGCAGACTTTCATTAGTAAATTCTACCAGAATTGTTTTAAAAAATGGTTTAGATATTTTAGGAATTAGTGCCCCTGACGAAATGTAAGATATAATTTTCAGAAACCTATTTATTAATATTATAAATAGGCAAGCTCAATGAATTATAGACAAATTAATGTTGATTGTTTATTAAATAAGATAACAAAAAAAGATACACTTTTTGATGGAGACTATACAATTGATCCATACCAAAACTGTGAATTTGGATGTATTTACTGTGATTCTTCATTTGATAAAACAGTCTATATTAAAAAAAATGCAGCAGAGATTTTAGATAAAGAATTAGAAAATTCAAAAAAAGGGACAATAATAGTTGGTTCAGTTAATGATCCATATCAAATAATTGAAAAAAAATACAAAATTACAAGAGATTTACTGAAAAAAATACAAGAAAATGATTTTTCTTGTCATATACTAACAAAATCAGATCTAGTTTTAAGAGATATTGATGTTATTTCAAAAATAAAAAAATGTAGAGTTACAATTAGTATAATTTCTCTTGTTGAACCTATTTGGCAAACATTTGAAAAAAATGTAACTAGTCCAAAAATTAGGTTGGAATCTATAAAAAAATTAAGAGAAAATTCTATAAATTCAGGTTTAGCAATAATTCCTGTTCTTCCGTATATTAACGATAAAGAAATCAAGGAAATTATTGAATCAGCAAAAAAATATAATGTAAATTACATTTTGTATAAACACCTAGAATTAAAAGGAGATCAAAAAATATTTTTTTTAAATTTTATTGAAAAAAATTTTTCAAATCTTACAGATAAGTATGCCAAATTATATGAAAACAGATATTTTCCTAATAGAAGTTACATTTCAAAAATCGATAAGATATTCAATAGATATAATAAAAAAAATGATTTTAGACGTGAAAATATTTTTTAATTTCACGTCATTATTTCTTTTTTATTTCTTCCTACTGACTCCTATTGCTGCAAGAAGAAGTATAATTATCAATACAAGAATTATTATGACAAACAGATTTTTTTGTAGGAAATTCTGCATTTCTTTTTCATGGGGATGACTTGTTGCACCAAAGGGCATGTGACCTTCTGCAGTAAATTTTGTATCATAAGATAATGCATCTATGTCTTCTTTTCCCCAATGATTTCTCTCAAGTTGATCATATTTTGTACTTGGGACAAATATTCTTAGGTCTGGATCTCCAAACATCATTATGTTTTCACTGGTGTCCCACCACCAAGTCCTTTCTTCATCGTCTTCAAATATATATTTTACACCGACCTCCTCTATTCCATCAGTAAAGGTTTCTCCAACAGTCTTTCCTAGTGCATAACCCCTAGCAGTTTGTTGGCCAGCATAACCACACCAGTATGAAGTTACCCATGGATCTATTTCTTGTATAACAGATCCATGACGCAACATGGCAATTTGTATATATGCACATCCAATAAGACAAGAACCAGCATGAAAACTCATAGAATGAAGGTTTCCTAATTTATCATCAACTTCTGTTGCTGGGTGATCGAAATGGAATTTTGCTGCAAATGCTGTAAAACTATATGGTCCAATAAGACCATCGAAATAATTTTCTCTTTGACTAAACATCCATAGCAATGGTAAATTATCAGGGAATGGAAGGGCTGCACCAACAATGTCCATACCAGTTTTTAAAATACCGCTTCGTAAAGGACCTGCATCAGGGACTCCAAATCCTGTTAATCCTGTAAAGAAACCTACCTTTGAGTTTAACGTAGCACTGTCTGGTTCTTCGGTACTTCCCCAGAGCATATCATAACCTCTCCAAGGATTTACTTCATATGGTTTTGAACCTGTGACTGTATCAATGAGTGCGCTACCCGATGGTCCCCACCAGGAAAGAACTCCACCCATACCACTATATCCATGTAATACCACATGCCAGCTAACAACTCCTTGATTTAGGTTATCCATTGTTATATCAAAATCTGTTGAAAAAGCATTAGAATAACCTGCTCTTGAGGAATAAAAAGGCCCATAAACTGAATCACTAAGATCTGGGATAAAACTACCATGTTTATTTTCAAATTTTAATCTTGTACCTTCATCAATTTCTTCCCCAGAAAGATCAACACCAGGCGTATAGCCTGTTCTAGTTTGATATTTAACACCCCAATATTTTGATGCTCTTTCATTAAATCTATGCGAATAAGTACCATAGGTGTGTAATATTGGGTAATTATAATCCTCTGGTCTAGAAGGTCTAATAATTTTCAAATTTGTAAGTTTTGGTGTACTTTTACTTAGTCTTGCAAGTATTCCTCTTAATGGATGAAAATCTGTAAGTTTGAATGATCCCCAAGCTCTTGTACTTATACTTCCATTTATTAATGTAACACCATTTGGTGATAGTGCAGGATTTTGGTATATTAAAGCTTGATAAAATAAACTTCTTACTAAATGATTTGCTGTATCAATAGGAGTTCCAATAATTGCTCCTGGTTCAGCTACACCTGCAAAGTTACGGGTCCAAGATGGTCCAATATCATATTGTCCAGCAACTGTTATTATAGATTCTCGTCCTTTTTTATCAAAACCAAATTCTTCCAGAAAATCATATATTTTTTTACCGGTTTTGTACATACATGCAACTGTCGGTTTAACATTACCTATAGGATTTTTTTGCTGAGTATCAATATGCCAAATTGCTGCACTAGATAGTTCCTTATGATTATCAATTAAAAGTAATGGTGTACCATGATATGCAGCACAATACGCTGCTGGTCCAAAATAAAAAGCACCTTCAAATTCACCAGCTGGTCCAAGCTCTTTAGCATTTGATGCATAATACCAATATGACCAAGGATCTATTGTTGAAAATACTACATCATTGCTACCTGTTGCAGTCATTATTTCATCATAAACTTCTTTATATTCAGTAAAATGTTTTTTTATTTTGAAATTTTCCTTTAGTTCATCTAATATTTCTTTTTTTAGGTGTCCACCGAGATTTACTATATGAATTTTTTCTACACCAAGTTTTAAAATTGCATTTGTTGTTGCTTTTGGTATTTTATTTGGTTTTACATAAAGTAATGGACAATTATGAACAGATCCAAGAATTGCTCCTTGGCATGCTGAAGCAACTAAATCAGCTTCTTTTCTACTTATATTTTGATACCAATTATATCTGACTTTAAAATCTACGGGAAATGTTACATCATCAAGTGCATAAACAACAACCTTGTAATTTTCACCATCCATGCATTCTCCAACATGATGTATAGTAATTTTCTGAGATTCAACATCTTTTTCTAAAACTGAGTTAATTTCTTCACCAGTTGGACCTATCAAGGTGAGGCCTAGGTCAATATCATCATTTTCCCAGGCCAATTCAAATTTTGCATCTCTGCATCCAAATTCTGGTGTTTCTGGTATTACTATTTCTGTACCAGGATATTTTGTAATATCTACGTTAAATTTGTCAACTCCCCTTAAAAGACTTTTCATTGCATCAATTGGGGAACCATATATTTTCACTCTGCCTAAAGGTCCAGAACTTATAACAGAGTCCATACCTTCTGTAGGCATATTTGTAACTCCAACACGCCAGTCACCTGTTTCATATACATATGAAAATGCCTCCTCATGTGGTCCATCTGTTATTGCCATATGGGAAGAGGCTGCGCTTTGAACCCAACCTTCATCATCATGATAAAATACCTGTAAATCTGGATCTATTGATGGAAAAGTTGCACCTACTGCGCCTTGAAAACCAGGGATTGCAGTAATAACACTTTTAAGTGTGACTATTGCAGGATACCAAAGATCTACTTTTACATATTTATATTCATCTTCAATTGTAAATTTTTCATATTCTGATGCAGGACCATATGGTCTATTAATAGTGAATCTATCAGTTCCAATTTTTCCTTCAAGACTGCCGTTTACTCTACCCTTAAATTCAATTTCAGGTTTTTCATATTCTTCTTCGATTACTGCAATTATTGCATCATCACTATAAGCCCATTCTTTAATTGCAAGTTGACTTGCTATTTCAAATGGATCTTCACTTTCTATTGAAAAATGTGATTTAGTATTCCATTCTGGATCTAAATCTGATTCATCTACATTTATTGTTGTTAATTGATCAAGTCTTCCATTACAATAACTCATCCAGTCCTCCATGAGATAATGAGTGCCAGGATAATCATTTAAAAATCTATATTTTTCTTCATCAGGATATTCGTCTTCAGGTTGGAAATATAATAAAGGATGAGATATTAATTTTCCATCATGGCTAAATAAGGCAGTAGGAATAGATGCTAGATAAGCGTAATCATCAATCAATGTTTCTTTGTCAAATTGGACAAAAGTTGTTTTCTTTATAGGTATAAGAGGTTTATAAGAACAACCTTTTGACATGCCTGTCATTTTTTCAATATCTACTGCCTGAAAAGCAGGTGCGGAGACAACTGCTAACAGTAAAAAAACTATCAATAAAGATATAATATTATTTACTTTACCTTTGTCTTTCATGAAATAATTCCCCCATATTTCATAGTCTTACTATAGAGATGTTATAAGTATTAATTTGACAAGTATATAAGTTTTATTATATAAAACCATATCGTTTTTTATACTTATATTATTACTATTCTATATTTTTCTTTTTATAGGGCATTTTTGGAAATTATTTTTTCTTAATTTTAAAAAATTCAACAAAGATACAAATATGTGGGATTATATAATGGTAAACGTAATCAAAAAATGAATAATGAGCAAATAAAAATATTAAAAAAACAACATTATGGCATAGTCGGTAATCATTCAGGCGTAAAATTATGTCATTGGATGAGACAAAGTTTAATTTATAAAAGAGAATGCTACAAACAAACCTTTTATGGAATAAAAACCCATCGTTGTCTTCAGATGACTCCATCTTTAACTCATTGTAATCAAATGTGTTTTTTTTGTTGGAGACATCAAGGTTTTACTGAAAAAAATTTTACAGAAATTGATGATCCAAAATTTATATTAGATAGATCCATCGAAGTGCAAAAAAAATTATTAACTGGTTTTAAAGGAGAAAAACGTTGTGATAAAATAAAATGGATAGAAGCAAATAAACCAAATATGTTGGCGTGTTCCTTAAGTGGTGAACCAACATTATATCCAAAACTTGGAGAATTTTTTGAAGAATGTCATAAACAAAATATAACTACATTTTTAGTAACAAATGGTACAAATCCAGAGGCACTTGAAAATATGGATCCATTACCTAAACAATTATATGTTTCAATTGTAGCACCAAATAAAGAGGTTTATAAAAAATTATGTTCTCCATTAATAAGAGACGGTTGGGAAAAAATAAATCAAACCTTAGAGCTATTACAGTCACTTGATACAAGAACAGTTATCCGTCATACTCTAGTAAATGGTTGGAATATAGATGAAAAATTCATAAAAGAGTACTCAAGACTTGATAAAAAAGCATCGCCATTATTTATCGAACCAAAAGGATATGTTTTTGTAGGTTATTCACGTAAGAGAATGACTATTGCAAATATGCCTACACATAACAAAATAAAGTCTTTTAGTAAGATTCTTGCTGAAAATCTGGGATATAATTTAACAATGGAAAGGCCAGATTCAAGAGTAGTATTATTGTCAAAAAAAGAAAAAACGGAAAGGTTTGATAAATAAGATTAATAAAGAATTAAGAACTAAATTTAATTAATGAGATTCCATAATAAAACTACAACTTCAATAATTTTAGTAAGTTTGATGTTTTCTTTTATAAATATTAGTTCAGCAATTAAAGTTGAACAAGAGACAATTCTTTCTAATGAAAATAGTTTTCATGGATATATTGTAAAATTTGATGATGAACCTTTATTCGAACATTTTAAAGATAATTCAAATAAATTTAATGGTTTTTCCTTAAATGAAAATATACAAAACTACAAAGAAAAATTAATTTCTTTACATAAAAAAGCAAAATATGAAATTAAAAAACTTATTGGGTATGAAAATTCTATTAAAGACTTATTTTCTAGTGAGTTTTATAATTTATTTAATGGAATTTGTATAAAAAAAATTAATAATGATGTATTATCTGAAATTAAAAATCTATCTTATGTAAAAGAAATTATTCCAAACTATAAAATTTATATTAACTTAGATAAATCAACACAATTAATTGGTGCAGAAGAAATTTGGAATTATCATGATAATTGCGGTAAAAATATTGCAGGTAGTGGCATAAAAATTGCAATATTTGATACAGGTGTAAACTACAAACATCCTGATTTAAAAGAAAATTACATCGGCGGTTATGATTTTGTAAACAATGACACCGATCCTATGGATGATCATGGACATGGTACACATAGTGCAGGTATTGCTCTTGGAACAGGAAGAGCTTCTGATTTTAAAAATGTAGGAGTAGCTCCTATGGCAGACTTATATGCATATAAGGTTTTAAATAACAAAGGAGTTGGTGATTTATCTTCAGTTTTAAAAGCATTTGATCAAGCATTAATTGATGGGATAGATGTAATATCAATTAGTTTTGGAAATAATGGAGAATTAGCATTTCCAAATTCTACATTAAGTTTGGCAGCAGATAGTGCAGTTGAAGCAGGAATGGTGGTTGTTGCTTCTGCAGGAAATGATGGTAAGCTAGGGCCTATCAGTTCACCTGCCTGTGCTAGGAAGGTTATTTGTGTTGGTGCAACAGATGATTATGATAATGTTGCAGGTTTTAGTTCACGAGGTCCTGTTGAACTTGGTAATGGAAATTATTTAGTAAAACCTGATATAGTCGCACCAGGTGTCAATATTAAAAGCTGCGATATGAACAATGGTTACAAAGTTTTAAGTGGTACATCTATGTCAGCTCCACATGTAGCAGGTGCTTCCGCATTGATTTTACAAAAAAATCCTGATTTGAAACCTGAAGAAGTTAAAGATATTTTAAAAGAAAATGCTTTAAATTTAGGGCTTGACAAAAATATTTCAGGTGATGGTAGATTAAATATAACTGCTTGTATAAAGATTAATGACGAAATAATTGTAAAATCTCCATACAGAGTCACAGAGAGAAATAATTTTAAGGTTTCTATTTCTGGTAAAAATGAAACTCCAATTAAAGCCTTTGTTATTTTTTGGAATCCCTATCATTTACCAAGGTTTAAGTATGGTGATTTTGTAATTTTTAATGCACCAAATATTATTAATTCAATAAAAACAAGTATAAAAGCAAAGATTTTTGTAATAAATTTCAAAAGGCAAATATTTGATAGTTATGAAATTATTGTTTCAAATAAAACCTAATCACTCATTAGGTCTTCTCCACCTTTAAATTGAATTTGGATATAAGTATAGATGTCTTCTAATCCAAAAAAATCTTCTTTTCCAGTTGGAAATATCTCACTATGACTACCAAATTCATGGATTAAATTTAGCAAACCTTCACTCATTTCCCTATGAACAGTTGCTTCCTCATTTAACATACAATTTTCTAAATCATCTTTATCTTTGGTCCAATTTTTTATTTTTCTAAGCTCTTCTTCAGATAGCATATCTGCTTTACTAAGAACATTTATTTGAGGTATACCAAGTCTGAAATTTGTGCTAATTGAGAGGAGTAATTGTGAAATAAAACCTGATGCTGTTTTTGCAAGAGCTGGATCCAAAATATATGCAATTAGAGATTCATCTGGATTAAAAAATTTTATAATATATTTACCTGCTTCTCTAAATACAAATAGTTCTAACTGACCTGGAGTATCCATAAGTACATAATCTGGCTTAAAAGACTCAATACTATTTTTAATATCTTCAGTATTTAATGCAAGCATATCTGCACAAGCAATTTGGGCACCATTTGGCCCAAGACCATAGGTATCCATTATTTCTTTTAAAGATATCCAATCACGGACATCAACATCTGGTTCATAGGGGAGATTTTCAGCCCCAGGATCAAGATTTACAGTTATTGCATCAAGTCCCCTAAGTTCCATCCATCTATCAAAATTATTAGTAAGAGTTGACTTTCCAGAACCTGCAGTACCAATTAAATAAACATAGATTTTTTCTTTCATAATTAATTAATTCCACGTATTTTGTTTATATGTTGTATTCGCTTATCCATTAGTTCTGAAGTTCCAATATCATGTCTTATGAATATATGATCCCCTTTAACATGTTTTAATGCTTTTTCACAAATATTTTCAGCATTTGATAAACTATCAGATATCCCTACAACTGCAAGGGATCGAGAAGATGTAGTATAAACATAATCGTTTCCTTTATTTACAGATGCATAAAAAAGTCTAGAACCAGTTGATGCAATTTCATTTTCATTTACAAAAATTTTTTCACCAATCATACTTTTGAAACCATATCCTTCAGGTACAACATATTTACATACTGTTGATTTATTGTTAATTTTTAGTTTTTTTCTACCAAGGTTACCATCTATCATTGATTTGCATATATCGACAAAGTCAGTTTCTAAGACAGGTAAAACATTCATTGCTTCAGGATCACCAAATCTAGCATTAATTTCAATAATTTTTATTCCGTCCATAGTTAGCATAAACTGTCCATAAATTGGTCCAATATATCTACATCCTTCTTTATCAAGTGCTTCTATAGCCTTTTGTAATATAGCAGCTCCTTCTTCATAATCACTTTTAGTAAGAAATGGTAAAAGACCGTTATCGCATGAATAAGATCCCATACCGCCGGTATTTGGACCTTTATCGTCAGGTAAAAGTCTTTTATGATCTTGAACAGCGTGAAGGGGAAGAATGGTTGTTCCATCAGAAAAAGCTTGTAATGTGAATTCCTCACCAACTGCTTTTTCTTCTATTAAAACTCTTGCTTTTCCACCTATTTTTTTATCTATAACTTCTTTAATATAATCCATTGCTCCGTCTATACCAGTAAAATGATCACCTGAAACTCTAACGCCTTTACCACCAGTAAGTCCAATTGGTTTTATAGCAACTTCTCCATTTAATCTTTCAACAAATTTGTTTGCTTTATTTACATCAACAAAAGTTTCATATTTTAATTGTCCAGGAATCTTATATTTTTTAAGTAAGTTTCTCATCCATTCTTTATCTGTTTCAATTCTTGCTGCTTCTTTTGTTGGTGAGCAGGATTTAATTCCTGCTTTGTTTAAATCATTAACAATTCCTGATTCTAAGGGAGCCTCTGGTCCAATAATTACCATATCAATTTCTTTTTCTTTTGCAAAATTTACTACGGCTTCAATATTTTTTTCATTTTCTTGTAAAACATCTTCTGATAATATTTGAATTCCAGGATTAAGATTTTTCATAACAGAAAATAACTTTGCATCTTTTGAACGATTTACTGCATCACAAATTGCATGTTCTCTTGCGCCACCACCAACTACTAATATATTCAAGTTGCCAAACCTCCCAAGTTCTTTGAAAATATAATTCAATTATTTAAATACAAGCTATTTTTTTAATATTTCACTTACTGATAAAATCGGAATAAAGGATACATCAAGGTCAAGTAATTTTTTTTCAGCTCCACTTTCTCTGTCTACAACAACTAATACTTCATCAACTATACCGTAGTTTTGTCGAATTATGTTAATTGTTTTTACAACAGAATTACCACTTGTTGTAACATCTTCAAAAACAAGAACTCTTTTATCTTTTACATCGTAACCTTCAATTTGTTTCACAGTTCCATGTTCTTTTTTTTCTTTTCTAATTATTACAAAAGGAATATTTGTTTGTAATGACAATGCTGTTACTAATGGAACAGCACCTAACTCCATTCCTGCAATTAAATCATATCCTTTTGCATATTCTGACATCATTTCTGCAATTTTCTGAAGAATTTTTGGATTAGTGCTAGCTTTTTTAATATCTATATAATAGTCACTTACTGCTCCTGATGTTAGAACAAATCTTCCAAATCTTATTGCTTCACAATCCTTTAAAAGTTTGATAAGTTCCTCTTTTTTCATTAGAAAAATGTAATGAGAAATTATAATAAATATTTTTATGAATTAAGAAAAAAATTTTATTTCATTAATATTTCCTTATTATCAGTGGTATTGTTGATATTATAAGATATATAAAAGATAAGAAAACGTTCGGAAATTTCCAAATGAAACCAAACAGTATATATATAATCAACAGATAATTATTATTATATAAATGACTAAAGTAACTTTAGATATGAATACCTTCAAAGCACTTGCCTCAACTACGAGACTTGATATATTGAAAGCACTAGACGGAAAAAAGTTGAATTTAAAAGATATAAGTGAGGCCACTAATTTAAATAAAGCAACACTTCATGAACATTTAGTCAAACTTAATGAAGCAGGACTTGTAAAAAAGAAAGAGCGCGAAGGTCATAAATGGGTTTACTATAAACTTACTTGGAAAGGTGAGGGTTTATTACATCCAGAAAATACAAGAATTGTAGTACTTTTTACAACTACATTTTTAACACTGTTTTTAGGAATTGTAACGCTAGTAAATTATGTAAAGGGTTATATTGTTGGAAAAGCAGTAAATTATATGGGCTCAGATTCAACACTATTATATGAAGCAGAAGCAAGTGGATTAAATATAATACCTCCTTCAGTACAGCATTTTTCACCTGCACCAATTGCTCAGGTTTCTCTTACTAATCAAACAGTGAGTTCTCTATCTCGGACATTATTAACTGAAGGTAAATTAAAGGGAGTGGTTGGTAATAATATTACTCCTACAAATATTGATTGGCAAAACATTGGTGAGAGCTATTCCCTTGAAGAATTTGGAGTAAAAGAACTATTAAACCAAGGTGGAGGAGTTGCAGAAGATAGAGCAGCAGATGCATTTGGAAATATCCCATCTGAAATGATAGCCGTTGTTCATGATCCTGCTTTACAGTATATTACAGTCGGATGCATCATAATTTTTGTAATATTATTATCAATAGGAATTTGGAGACTTAAGAAAAGTAAAACACCTAAATTTTAATAAATAAAAAACATTTTGTTCTTTGGACTATAATTTTTATGCCTGCATCAGGCATGATTTGCTAAAGGTTAGATTAGGATTAGAAAATATTAAATAAATA
>SMTZ1_10008649_pt1 | contig 15798 bp, 12 predicted proteins | sample DeeMarSWOR136_30_FD_25667 | JGI IMG/M metagenome (IMG submission 25667)
GTCTTTTTCATTTCAATCCTCCTTTGGTTGGTTTTTTGGGATGATCAAATATATCACCAAAGGTCGACCAAGGGGACCCTGCATAGGATCTATAAATGGAAAGTCGAGCGCCCATTAAAGTGGTTTCAACTACTTTATGCAACCTTCACGCCTTATTACCCGCATTTCAAGCCTATCAAATCAATTTCATGGCCTCATGCAATTTGTTCAGAGACCCAAATTTTGGGCATTGGGACAGGCCAAAATGAGGCGGAATAATCAGCTCTCCGTGTTCTTTTTCCCCTTCTTCTCCACCTGTTCTGTGTACCAATCAATCTGTCGGCAGACGCCCCTGATAACCTTTACCTCCCTTGCCCTCAATGGGAGGCGGGAGAGGAAGCGTCTGATATTCATCATCCAGTGTTCGGGGTTTTGTGGATTGAGGAATCCAATCTTCATGAGGACCTCCCGGAGATGACCATACATCCCTTCAAGTTCAAAGCTATTGGCAAGGCGGGGCAGGGAAGGGGTTTCCCTTTCGCCACTGGCCATGAAAATTTCATAACAGACGATCATCACAGCATGGGCAAGGTTTAGGGATGAGAAGGAGGCGGTATTTATGGAGACAATCTTTTGGCAGTAGCGTAGTTGTTCATTGGACAGGCCCCGATCTTCGGGCCCGAAAAGGATGGCCACCCGATTTTTTTGTGTGATGGGAATGAGATCCTGGGCAAGATGACGCGCGTCTGCCATGGAGGGCCGGCGGGTGCCAAGGCGGGCGGTGGTCCCTACGACATATTGGAACGGACCGAGTGCTTCCCTAAGATCATCGTAGACTTCCATCTCCTCCACGACCTCAATGGAGGTGCCCGTAGCCATCTTGAGAATCCGGGATAGATCGCAATTCTTGGGATTCACGAGCACCAGGTGCCTCATACCCATATTGGTCATGGCCCGGGCAACAGCGCCGATGTTCTCGGGAATCTGCGGTTGGGCAAGCAGGATATGAATATTGTCCAGATTTGCTCTGTCGTCCATATCTTTGCATTCTCGTTCTAGTAGCTTCGGCATAGGTCTAAGGTAATCTATTAAAAAAGTCAGAAAAGTTCAAATTTGACTGGAAGGGTCGTGACCCGAAGCCTTCATTTAGAGAATTTCTAATAAAAATGGATTCATCAAGAAAAAAAGATTGACAAGAGGCCCTTTTTGCCAATAAATATACGCTTTCGGTATAAAATAACAAATCTGCACGGAAAAATAAGATGAACCGCAGTCATTTCAACATTGTCGTCATTATGGGGGTAACAGGGGTAGTTGTATCCCTGCTGCTTCGCCTTCTGGTAGTAAGAAGCAAGCTACCGGGCCTGATAATGCGATAATTGTAAAAGCTCGTTCATCAAAATCCGTTACCAGGCCTACCTGGTAACGGATTTTTTTTGGGGCAAAAAGCAGAGAGTGATCCCTCCGAGCTAAAATGGCACGGGATAAACTGAGGCGGGAACCCAAAACCCAGCGGAACAACTGGATTCCTGCTTTCGCAGGAATGACGTAAGAAGATTTTCAAAAGCTTTCTCAGACACCTATCTGGCGGCTGATGACTAATATCGACTAACTAATAACGAATAACTAAGTAGTAAAGGGGGTGTTCATCATTAATTTAACAGGCGCACAGATCTTAATGAAGGCATTGCAAGAGGAAGGGGTTGACACCATCTTTGGTTATCCAGGGGGTGCGGTCATAGAAATCTATGACGAGTTAGCCAAGACAGACATAAGACATATCCTGGTCCGGCATGAACAGGGTGCTGTTCATGCGGCTGATGGTTATGCAAGGGCATCAGGAGGCGTGGGTGTATGCCTGGTGACCTCTGGCCCGGGTGCCACAAACACCGTAAGTGGTATTGCATCTGCGTACATGGACTCGGTTCCCGTCGTCGTCCTCACCGGACAGGTACCCAGCCAGTTAATAGGTAATGACGCCTTTCAAGAAGTGGATATTGTGGGGATTACACGCCCATGTACCAAACACAACTACTTGGTCCAACATGTGGAGGATCTGGCCAGGACGATCAAAGAGGCATTCTACATTGCCCGATCGGGACGTCCGGGTCCGGTTCTCATCGACCTCCCCAAAGACGTGGTACAATCGACCACCCATTACAAACCGGTGAAAGACATACGACTCAAGTCGTACAATCCCACCTACGAGCCGAATGTCAAGCAGTTGCCCAAGGCGGTCAAGATAATCAAAGAAGCCAAGAAGCCCGTTGTCTTTGCAGGTGGAGGTGTCATCCTCTCTAGGGCGGCAAAGGAGTTGACCGAGTTAGCCAGGAAGATCCATGCTCCTGTCACGACCACCCTCATGGGTCTTGGGGCTTTTCCTGCCAAGGATCCATTGTGGCTTGGCATGATAGGGATGCATGGGACCTATCGAGCAAATATGTCATCTGCGGAATGTGATCTCCTGATTGCTGTTGGGGTGCGTTTCGATGATCGTGTGACAGGAAAGACTGATACCTTTGCGCCAAAGGCCAAGATCATTCACATTGACATTGACCCCACCTCAATCCGCAAAAACATTCCGGTTACGATTCCTGTGGTGGGAGATTGCAAGATTACACTTCGAAAACTGAATAGCCTGCTCAGCAAAGAAAAGATGGGTAACCTGAAACAAAAGAGGAAACCATGGCTGACGGAATGGAAAGCGACCAAACCCCTTGCCTATGAACAAAAAGAGGTCATCAAACCTCAATTTGTGGTGGAGAAACTCTATGAATTGACGAAAGGGAGAGCCATTATCACCACTGAAGTGGGCCAGAACCAGATGTGGGCTGCGCAGTATTACCACTTTGACAGTCCAAATGCCTTTATCACTTCAGGAGGATTGGGATGCATGGGTTTCGGATTACCCGCAGCCATAGGTGCTCAAGTTGCACATCCTGACAGTTTAGTCGTGGACATTGCGGGCGATGGAAGCATCCAGATGAATATTCAGGAGATGGCAACAGCGACGCAATATAATCTCCCTGTCAAAATAGTCATCTTGAACAACTCCTATCTGGGGATGGTACGCCAGTGGCAGGAATTGTTCTTTGATCGGTGTTATGCCTGTACGGGCCTCGATCACGCCCCTGACTTCGTAAAACTTGCTGAGGCCTATGGTGCAGTGGGATTGCGGGCCACAAGACCTGATGAGGTTGTGTCCATTCTCAAGAAGGGCCTCGCTATCAAGAAGCCGGTTATCATGGACTTTGTTGTTGAACCAGAAGAATGTGTCTATCCCATGGTACCGGCGGGCGCACCTATCACAGAGATGTTGTTGGTATGATAAGTGATCTAGAGTGCCTAAAGTGAGCTAAAATGACTAAAGTACCTAAAGTTAAAGTGGACAGGAAGAAACGAGGTGACTATGGCAAATGAAGAAGCAAGAAAGCATATCTTGTCTATCCTTGTTGATAACCAACCCGGGGTGCTTTCGCGAATTGCGGGCCTTTTCAGTGGCCGGGGTTTTAACATCGAGAGCCTGTGTGTCGCTGAAACAACAGACCCACTTGTTTCGCGCATTACCTTGGTGACGACAGGGGATATGTCCATTGTTGAGCAGATCAAGAAGCAACTTAACAAGCTCATTAACGTGGTCAAGGTGATAGATTTTACGGATATTGCCTTTGTTCAGCGGGAAATGGCCCTTGTCAAGGTGCGGGCCAAGCCAGAGCACCGTGCAGAAATCCTGAGAACAGTGGATATTTTTCGATCCAGGGTCGTGGATGCAGGTTCTCAATACTACATTGTTGAGATTACTGGCGATGAAGGAAAAGTGGCCGCATTCCTGAACCTCCTCAAACCCATGGGTATCAGTGAAATAGCGAGGACAGGCGCAATAGCCCTTCCCCGGGAAAAAAAGTAGCCATTGGCCATTCGTCATCAGTCATTTGTCCAGACTAACTGGCGGTTGAACTGGTGATGATTTCACAAATGACCAATGTCAAATGACAAAATAGGAGGAATTTATGGCAAAAATTGATTTTGGCGGTGTGATGGAAGATGTGGTTACATCTGAGGAGTTTCCTATTGAGAAGGCAAGGCAAATCCTTAAAGATGAAATCGTCGCTGTGCTCGGTTATGGGGTTCAGGGGCCGGGCCAGGCCTTGAACATGAGAGATAATGGTATTCCTGTGATTGTGGGACAAAGGGAAGGGGGAGCGTCCTGGCAGCGTGCCCTAGATGACGGCTTTGAACCGGGCAAGACCCTTTTCTCCGTGGAAGAGGCGGCCGAGAGGGGGTCGATCATCCAATACCTGCTATCCGATGCCGGCCAGGTGGCGGCATGGCCTAGGATAAAACCCTGTCTCAGGGAGGGTGATGCCCTCTATTTCTCTCATGGATTTTCGGTGGTGTACAAGGATCAGACCGGCATTGTTCCACCGGAAAACGTGGACGTCATACTGGTGGCACCCAAAGGATCGGGGAGGACCGTTCGCACCAACTTTTTGGAAGGCAGTGGGATCAACTCCAGCTATGCGGTATTTCAAGACTACACAGGGAGGGCGGAGGAAAGGACCATAGCCGTGGGGATTGGGATTGGGTCAGGCTACCTCTTCCCCACCACGTTTGAGAAAGAGGTACACAGCGATCTTGTGGGAGAAAGGGGCGTCCTCATGGGTTGTCTGGCTGGTGTTATGGAGGCCCAATATAACCTACTGAGGAAGCATGGGCACAGCCCCAGTGAGGCATTCAATGAGACCGTGGAAGAGCTTACGCAGAGTCTTATACGCCTGGTGGCTGAGAATGGCATGGACTGGATGTACGCCAACTGCAGCACGACGGCCCAGAGAGGCGCGCTGGACTGGCGTCACCGGTTCCGGGACATAGTTGCCCCCCTGTTTGACGAACTCTATGAAAGCGTTGTTTCTGGAAAAGAGACCCAAATTGTCATTGAAGCCAACAGCGCACCGGACTATCGCGAGCGGCTCAAGAAGGAACTGGATGAAATAAAGGACTCCGAGATGTGGAAGGCAGGAGCAGCCGTAAGGAGTCTGAGGCCTGAGAGGAGAAAGTAGGGAATGGAATAATGGAATATTGGAATGTTGGTCCTAAGGGCGTTCTTGCATTCTGCATAAAACCCATTTTTCCATCATTCCAAAATTCCAACATTCCCAACGTGAGCTGTCCGCCCTCACCCGCGCTGCCCCGGCACACCACGGGCCGGCACTAGCAGGCGGGGCAAAGCGAGCGGATTAGAATCGTCTATGCCTCCTTCTGTACACGGGCGCCCTCGCAAACCACCCATCAAAGAAACCGTCGCCATGAACCCATTCCTCAGAATCCCTCATTTCAATCTCTGATTTTCTGGCTATGTGACCCATGTAGAGTAGTGCAATGCCAGCCAGGATAATGGCGGCTGCTACGAAAGCCACCAGAATTTCAGGAACGGCTATTATCGCGATGGCTATAAGTATCAGCGTGATACCCGGGAAATAGAACCTTAAGTTGGCCATTTTATGCCTCCTCATACCAAAATTTCGTCCGCATCTATAAAACAATGAAAAAGTAATCATGAATTACTTGATTTCAAGTAAGGATTAAGGGGTTCATGGGAGGGGATTGAGGGTTTACTCGAGATCGCGCTGCTTTTTTCGTTGACAAGAGATTAATTGGTGATATCTATTGTTATACATTATACATTTCATACCCAATACGCATTTTTATCATGTAATATCAAAATGTTACACAAGACGTGCCCTGGCGGGCAGTGAAGGAGGATACGATGGGATATCCAAGCGTCTATCCAACCGGAACGACCATTTACGACCCTGATAAATGCTGGAACGGATATACCATATTTCAGGCCCGGGAAGTGGGGGCCAGCCTCATCGACATGAACGGAAATGTGGTTCAGGTCTGGGAGGGGCTCAAGGGCTTCCCAAACTCTATTCTTCCTGGTGGTTATGTGATGGGAAGCACGGGTGAGCGACCCATGCAATTCGGATTTCAGGACCAGATAGATCTCGCCCAAGTGGATTGGGATGGGAATTTCGTCTGGAAATTTGACAGATATGAATACATTGAGGATCCGGGCGAAGAACCTATGTGGATGGCGAGGCAGCACCATGATTTCCAAAGGGAAGGATGCCCGGTGGGATATTATGTCCCGGGAATGGAACCCCTGGTGGATCGTGGAAACACCTTGATGGTCTGTCACAAGAACCTCAGGAATCCCAAAATAAGCGACAAACTTCTTCTGGATGATACGATCATCGAGGTGACTTGGGACGGCGAGATAGTATGGGAATGGATTTGCAGTGAGCACTTCGATGAGTTGGGGTTCAGCGAGGCGGCCAAAAACATCATGTCTCGCAATCCGAGTATGAGACCCTCCGGGGGTGGAATGGGCTCCTGGATGCATATGAATTCCATGTCCGTGCTGGGGCCAAATCGCTGGTACGAGGGGGGTGACGAACGGTTTCATCCTGAAAATATTATCTGGGATGGTCGTCAGACCAACATCATTGCCATCACCGACAAAAAGAAAGGCAATGTGGTCTGGAGAGTGGGACCAGACTATGATGCGACGCCTGAGCTTCGCGAGCTAGGGTGGATTATCGGTCAGCACCACGCCCATATGATCCCCAAGGGGCTGCCCGGTGCGGGGAACATACTGGTTTTTGACAACGGGGGATGGGCTGGTTACGGACTCCCCAATCCTGGCGCGCCCACCGGTTATAATAATGCGCTTAGGGACTACTCCCGCGTCTTGGAGTTTGACCCGGTGACCCTCAAAATCGCCTGGCAATTTACGCCCGAGCTGGCCGGATTTGAGGGCCCTGCCAACAGCTACAAGTTTTACAGCCCCTTTATCAGTTCAGCGCAACGCCTGCCCAATGGAAATACGCTTATCACTGAAGGCTCGGATGGGCGCATCATAGAAGTCACCCCTGAACATGAAATCGTCTGGGAATACATTAGCCCTTTCTGGGGCAAAAAGAGACCAGTCAACATCCTCTATCGTTCCTACAGGGTTCCTTACGAATGGATACCGCAACTGGCCAAGCCTGAGGAAAAACCCATTGAGAGACTTGAAAACTCAGAATTCAGCATCACCGGGGGTTCTCCTAAAAAGGCGCAAAGGGTCATAAAGATGGAGGGTGTGAGGGATTTTAGCGGCGAGTCCGGATTCTGTGTGATACCGGAGGATGAGGAATAGAGGGGGAATACCCGAAGATAAACAAAAATGGGTGAAGTTTTGATATGAATCATATGCATGTCCCAAAGGGTCGTCTGGCAGACCTGGTGAGCAGCCAACTCAAGGAGTCTATTTTCCAAGGAGAGTATCAGGTTGGAGAGAAGATGCCTCCCGAACACCAGCTTGTAGAGTTTTTCGGCGTGAGCAGGGTGATTGTCCGTGAGGCGATCAGGAACCTGGAGCAGGCGGGCCTGATTGAAATCAAAAGGGGTCCCAAGGGGGGAGCCTTTGTTCTACCCATGAAACATGATGCGGTCTCCCAGGTTATTAGGGACATGCTCAGATTGGGAAATGCCAAAGTGGCCCATATCATGGAGGTGAGATTAGATATGGAACCTCTCGTGGCAGGTCTCGCGGCACGGAGGGCCACGGCCGAGGACACGGAGATGCTGCGCCGGGGCATTGAGGACATGCCTGATGCGCCTGGAGATGAATATGTGGCCTGGAACGTGAACTTCCATAGGCTACTTGCAAAGTGCGCCCATAACCCTATGTATGACATACTGGTCAATATCCTGCTGGACTTCACAGAGGAATTGATTCTGAACATCAAACCGTCGGAAAGAATCATCCACGACACCACATCACACCCTGAGCTTTTAGAGCTGGTCCGTCAGGGCGACGTGGAAGGCGCGCGTCGTAAGATGCGTTTCCATCTGGAAGATATTGTCCCCACATTAAAAGACCTGGAAGCGAAAATGCTGGCCGCTTCGGCCGGCTCAGACGCGTCATCCGACGAAATAGGCCAAATAATTCGGCCCTTGCCGGGTGGCGGCTAACAAGAGCAGGGATAAGCTGCATGGAGGCTGTTTAACCCCTTAAACCTTTGGCAAAAGGAGGAAGAGATGGACAGACATATGAACTTGAAAAGTCTTTTCATTGTGGTCGTTGTCGTGGGCGGCATGTTGATGTTCGGTATTTCTGGCCCTCTGTTGGCCGGAGAATACCCCAGCAAGCCCATCCGTATGATCTACCCCTTTCCCGCTGGATCAGGTGGGGACATTAACACCAGGATTTTTGCGGAAGCCGTCTCCAAGACCCTGGGCCAACCCGTAAAAGTGTCCAATGTGACCGGGGGCCGGGCAACCATAGGGGCGGCCAAAGTGGCGCAGGCCAAGAAGGACGGTTATGAGATCGGTTCACTTCCCATTGGTCCGGCTGTTACCCAACCCATCTTTTCAGCCAAGCTTCCCTACGCCACTGAGGATCTGGAACCCATCTGCCAGTTTACTTATCTGCCAATTGTCCTGGTGGCCGGCGCCCATCTGCCTTATAAGAGCACAAAGGATTTAATCGCATACGCCAAAAAGCACCCGGGTGAGGTGAAATTTGCACACCCAGGGCTGGGCACCGTGCCTTTCTTCATGCTGAGGGCCCTTGAAACAGCGACGGGTATCGAAATGAAGGGCGTTCCTTTCAAGGGACTGGCACCCGGTGTGACAGCCGCCGTGGGTGGGCACGTGGACATAGCGCTGGCGGTGCTGGGTCCGGCGATGGGTCTTCAAAAGGGGGGCAAGTTAAATATCCTGGGGCTTTTTGCAAGCGAACGTTCCAAATTGGCCCCGGATGTCCCCACCGTGGAAGAGGATGGCGTCGCCACCTATCCACAGCTCTGGACAGGCATCTTTGCACCCAAGGGCATTGCGCCGGCAGTCCTGAAAACGCTGGAACAAGCATGTGCCGAGGCGGCCAAGAGCCCGGAATTCGTCGATGCCATGACAAAGGCGAAGGCACCGGTGAGCTACCTTGACAGAAAGGCCTTTCAGCAAAAGATAGCGGCCGACATTAAATACTTCAAAGAATACAAGGCAAAGAGCCAACAATAGATCTCATTCAGAGACAGGGTTGTTTTGAACTGAATGAGGGGGCTTCAGGCCAGGGAGGTGGAATAGCTTGGAAAGGGAAAGCACCATGACCCAGGCGCAGCGGGACCTGATGATGGGCATCCTGCTGCTCATATTTGCCATCGCATTTTTCGTGCTGAGCTACCACTTCTCTGGCTACGAGCTTGAAGAGATCCCTCAGGACGTGGGTGCCGGCTTCTTGCCCCGCATCCTGTTGGCCGCATTGGCTCTGCAAGCCATTTTCCTCGTCCTCTTTTCTCTGCGGGATCATCTGAGGTCGCAGGCGGATGCGACCCGGCCGAAGGTGTTTTTTCAGGTCCGTCCTTTTATCATGTTTGGGGCCTTTCTTGTCTATGTGTACCTGGCCACGCTCTTTGGATACATCATCTCCACCATTGCCTTTATGGTTCTGGGTTTTTATCTACTAGGTGTACGCTCGCCATGGCCCCTTATTCTCATCCCACCAGCCGTCACCCTGGCGAGCTATTATCTGTTTGGGACCCTGCTTAATGTGTTCCTGCCCTCGGGCAGTCTATTTTGAGAGGAGCTTAGACGCATGTTGGCAGACCTCATGGCAGGTTGGGCTGCCATTCTCAATATCAAGCTCATACTCCTTCTGTTGTTCAGTGTTCCTCTAGGAATAATTGTGGGCGTACTACCTGGTGTGGGCGCCATGGTGGGTGTTACCGTTCTTTTGCCCCTCACCTTTGGAATGGATCCAGCCATGGGTATCTGTATGTTGGTGGCGGTCTATTGCGGAGCCTTTTATGGGGGTGCGGTGAGTGCTATCCTAATCAACACCCCGGGCACCCCGGCCGCCATATGCACCATTTTGGACGGATACCCCATGGCCCGCAAAGGGGAGGCCCACAAGGCCCTGACAACGGCGGTTGTGGCCTCCTTTATCGGGGGGGTCTTCAGCGTGATCGTCTTGACTTTCTTCGCTCCCTTGATCGCCAAAGTGGCCCTCAAGTTTAGCTACACGGAGTACTTTTCCATCGCCCTGTTCGGAATCATCATGGTGATCACCTCCAGCAGCCGCAAATCTTTCCTCAAAGGCCTAATCATGGGGACCTTTGGCCTGATTCTTTCAATGGTGGGTCAGGATAAAATGGGCACGGTGGGACGCTTTACCTTTGACATACTTGATTTGACACGGGGGTTACCTCTGCTCCCTGTCGTTGTGGGTCTGTTTGCCATCTCGCAGGCCCTGCTCCTTACCGAACAGGGGGCCAAGGCGGTCAGACTGGAGAGGATGGAGAGCAAAGCAGGCCTGGGGGAGATATTTAAATTGATGGGCAAGTTCAAAGCAACCCTGCTCAAGTCATCCCTCATCGGTACCGTGGTGGGAGCCATCCCCGGGACCGGAGCGGCGATATCTTCATTTGTGGCTTATTCAGAAGCGAGGCGGGCTTCCAAGACCCCTGAGAAATTTGGCACCGGCTATATCGAAGGTGTGGTAGCCTCAGAATCATCCAACAACTCTGTGACAGGGGGTGCCTTGATCCCTGTCCTGACGCTGGGTATTCCGGGCGATCCCATCACGGCCATCATGCTAGGCGCATTTCTGGTTCATGGTCTCATACCAGGCCCCATGCTTTTTGTGGAAGAAGCGATTTTTGTGAATACCATCTTCTCCACCATGCTGGTGACCTACTTTCTCATCCTGTTCTTCGGCTACTTTGGCGCCTATATTTTTGCGGCCTTCCTCAAGGTGAGGGAAGCGATTCTGGTTCCAATCATTTTGGTGATCTCATTCATCGGGGCCTATGCTGTGAATTCCTCGCTTTTCGATGTGGGCATTGCATTGCTCTTTGGGGTCGTTGCATACTTTCTGATCAAATTCGGTTTTCCCCTCCCTCCCATCGTTATGGGCTTGATCCTGGGACCCATAGCCGAGGAGAGCCTGCGGCAGTCGCTTGTGGTATCAGAAGGCTCCTGGACCATATTCATCATCAAGCCCATCTCTGCGGCCTTCCTCATTGTCACAGCGCTGATCGTAATCAGGAAGGCCTACGTTTTGGCCTTTTCCAAGGAATCCGGCTGACCCTCGGACCGTCTCCCCTGTGTAATATGACTCCAATTCAGCGAAAAATCCTGATTTAGAATATCTCATCATTTATGAACGGGTCAGCGGAACCATGACAGATCAAAAACTTTGGCTTAACCCGTTTCAACTGATCCGGTGTGAGGGATAGCAGGGACCCATGAAAACTCACGATGCCCCTGATATCCGCGCCACTGTAAGCCGATTGCTGGAAAGAAGAGGATCGTCTGGCCCTATTTAACGTTGACATACGACGGTAATTTCCATATCTTTCCGCCTGAAAAGGGGGGGGACATTATCAAAATAGGCACGCAGAAAGGGAGGTCTCACCATGATCATCAAGGTTCATTTCGTTCAGCCATTTGCTATTCAGCGCATCCTGGCCCCACTTAGGTGGATGGGCATTATTTCACTCATGTTTTTTGTGCTCAGCTTGGCTACCACGGGTGCCGCAGCGGAAATAGCCGTCAAAGGGCAAGATCTGGAAGGGTCCGTGGTGGGGTTCACGGCCGAAGGCGTGGCGTTTGAAACCGTTTACGGAAAAGGGGCGATCGTGATCCCCTGGGCCGACGCCGAGCGGCTCAAGTCGGAAAAGGAGTTCGTGATCCTTTACGGCGAAGAGGAACTTGCGATAGGGCGGGCATGGGGCCTCAAGGACGGTAAACTGCTCGTGGGCGAGAGCCCCGAGAAAAGCACACAAATCCCCGTGGAACAGATCTACCGCTCGCTAACGCGCGATAAATACGAAACCTCGCGATTGGAGGCGTTGCGTGTCCATTATCGCTATTGGAATGCGAACTTTGATCTGGCCTTCTCCTACACGGACGCCACCACAGAAACTAACGCTTTTGCGGTTGGGTTGGAGTTCGAACGGAAGAAAAAACCCACGGAGCTCTTTCTGGGCGCGTACTACCGTTACGCCACGACGCAGACCCAGGGGGAGGATCGCGTCAAGAATGAGGATCGTCTCTTCGGACGTGGTCGTCTTGACTACACCATATCGGATCGCCTTTTTAGCTTCGGCGCTGTCTCGGCTGAGCGGGACGAAATCCAGCAGATAAAATTCCGCACGGATCCCAACGCGGGCCTCGGCTACCGTTTTGTCAAACGGGAAAACGTCGTCATTTCCGGGCGCATTGGCCCGGGTTACGTTTACCAGAAGTATTTTGATGGTCAGACCAATGACTACTTTACGATCCTCTTCGGGGGTGACCTGGATGCAAAGCTCCCCTATGGATCAAAGCTCAGAGTAAGGGTGGAGTACCTTCCGGCGGTGGATGATTGGGCGGACAACTACCTGGTCCGTGGGGCCCTTGACTTTACAGTACCCATCATTGGCTGGCTCGACTTCAAGTTCACCATTCTCGATATCTATAACAGCCAACCCCCACCAGACACGTTAAATAATAGCTTCACCACTACAGCAGGGCTCTCATTCCGGTTCTAGGGCAACCCCGTACCAAGTGCTGGGCAGGCTTGTGGGGCGGGTGGAGATCGTTTTTGGGGCTGAAGGAAGGATGCCTCGCTCTTTGGCGCGGGAAGTTTAAGTGGATGGGCTTTCTAACGAGTAGAGATAGAGGGCGGGTGTGGGGGAGGGGTGTCATTTGCCGTAACAATTTTTTGACATCCAGCGTCCTGTGGGGGATGTCTATCTCTATTGTGTCACCATCTCTTATGGCGCCAATGGCACCTCCATTATAGGCCTCCATCTCCACATGTCCGATACATGGTCCTGTTGTTGCGCCAGAGAACCTTCCGTCCGTGATCAGAGCGACTTTTCGATATCCAGCGCCCTTTAAGGCATCTGTGGGGGTTAACATTTCAGGCATCCCCGGTGCGCCTGCCGGTCCCTGGAAGGGCAGAACCACCACATCGCCTTCGGCAATATTCTTTGCCTCAATGGCATGGAGCAGGTCTTTTTCCGCGTAGAACACCCTTGCAGGCCCTGAATGGGTCATCATCTCATCTGCAACGGCCGTTTGTTTTATGATGGCACTGTTTGCGATATTTCCTTTCAGTACAGCAATGCCCCCCTCAGGACGGTATGCACTGTCCAGGGATCTAATCACATTGCTATCTAAGACTTCTCCACCCTTTGCGATCTGCTCGATCGATGTTGCGTTTACTGTTGGGGAGTCTTTTATCATCTCTATCAGACGATTAAGCACAGCAGGGACGCCGCCTGCCTTGTCAATGTCTGCCATCTCATGATTCCCGGCCGGGATAATAGAGCATAGATTTGGCGTTTCTTGGGAAATCTTGTCGAACAGATCCACCTCAATATCAATGCCCGCTTCACTCCCTATGGCCGGTATGTGTAGAACGGTGTTTGTGGAGCCGCCCATGGCCATATCTACCCTGATGGCGTTTTCAAAGGCACTCCTGGTCAAGATATCCCTAGGTTTAAGGTTTTCGCTCACCAGTTCGACGATTCTCTTGCCTGAGTCGTAGGCCTGTGCTTTTTTGAGAGGGTCTATGGCCAAGGTGGTGGCACATTTTGTCAGTGACATGCCCAGCACTTCGGTGACGACTGCCATCGTATTGGCCGTATATAGACCCACGCAGGATCCTGCTCCACAAACCATGCAGGGAAGCAGCGCTTCCGCCTCTTGTTCAGTCATCTTCCCCGCTTTCACCTGACCAACCATGCCAAATCCCTCAACAGGGTGATGTTTAACCCCTTCAATGATGTTTGCTTTCATGGGGCCGCCCGTGAGTATAAGGGCTGGCAAATTAAGGCGGGCTGCAGCCATGAGCATTCCCGGCGTAATCTTGTCGCAGTTTGTAATGCCGACCCATCCATCCAATGAATGGGATAGAGTCATGATCTCAATGTTGTCTGCGATGTGTTCACGGCTTGGAAGACTGGGTCGCATTTCCACAAACATGGCAATGCCGTCGCAGACCCCGGGTACGCCCCACTCGAACGGGACGCCTCCAGCATCTCTGATGCCTCTTTTCACTTCTATGACCCGGAATAATATCGTTGTAACTATTTGCAACGCCGATAAACGGTCTGTCCAGGTCAAGGTCTTCTCTTTTCACGCCCGCAGACATGAGTAATGCCCTGTGTGGCAAAGTCTCGATATGCTTTTTTAATATATCGGAGCGCATGGGTTATCCTTTCTTTTTGCCCAACTTCGTTCCTCGTAATGACAGTTTTTTCTAAAGTTCCATGTGAATTAAAAGCTAAAATAGCTGTTTGCCGCGGGCTATGGGATAGCGTCGGCCGTATCCAAAGGCCTTGGTGGTGACTTTGAGACCGGGTGGGGCCTGGCGCCGTTTGTATTCGTTGACTATCAGGCGTTCTAAGACGTCTCTGACCACGTCTGGGTCATGTCCTGAAGCGACTATCTCATCAAAGCTAAGGTTTTTCACTACAGCCGCTTCAAGGATTTCGTCCAGCACCTCATAGGGGGGTAGTATGTCCTGATCCGTCTGGTCTGGCTTGAGCTCTGCTGATGGAGCTCTGGTCAAAACCCGTTCAGGAATGATTTTTTTCTCACGGTTTATGTATCTCGCAAGGCGGTAGCACATGGTCTTGGGGACATCAGATATCACTGCCAGGCCGCCGCTCATATCTCCGTAAAGGGTACAGTACCCTGTCGCTATTTCCGATTTGTTCCCCGTGCTCAGCAGCAGGCAATTGAATTTATTAGAGAGGGCCATGAGCAAGTTTCCACGGATGCGGGCCTGGATATTCTCCTCAGTCACGTCTTCATTTAGGCCCTGGAACGCGTGTGACAAAGACTGCTTATAGGTAGAGTAGACCTCATCAATGGGTATTTCCTCAAAACGGATTCCCAGATTATTTGCCAGCTCTCTGGCATCTTCCTTACTCATCTCGGATGTATATTGGGACGGCATGCTTATGCCTGTCACATTCTCAGCTCCCACGGCCCTTTCTGCGATAACCGCGACCAGAGAGGAATCCATGCCACCGCTCAACCCCACCAATACTTTCTTAAATCCACATTTAAATGTATAATCCCGCGTACCCATGATCAGGCCCTTGAGAATAGAACCCTCCTCACTCTGGAATGGTTCCTTCAACACCTCGTGCCCTTTACTCGTATCCCAGATGAGCAGATCGGTTTCGAACTCCTTTCCCACTTGGATTAACCTACCCTCAGCATCTACCACCATGCTGAAGCCGTCAAATAGCAGATCATCATTACCACCCACCTGGTTGCAGTAAATGGTGGGTATCCTGTACCGAGTTGAAATTTTCTTCAACATATTCATCCGCAATGAGGCTTTACCCAATGTATAAGGAGAGGCTGAGATATTGATAAGCATGTCAATTTTTCGGGAATTGAGATCAGAGACAGGGTCCACGTCATACATGGGGACGCCCTCAAAATCGCCAAAATTCCAGATATCTTCACAAATGGTGACACCGAATCGCGTGCCCTCCAAATCAAACAGGAGGCTCTCGTCTGCGGGCTCAAAGTAGCGGGTTTCATCAAAGACATCGTAGGTGGGAAGAAGCCTCTTCCCTCCTTTTTTCAGGATTTGGCCCTCGCCCATAAGCGCAACAGCATTGACAAGGGGCTTTCCTGTTCTTTTCGGGTTTTTATCCACATACCCGCAGAGGATCTGTATGCCTTTGATCTGTGCGGTCAGGTTTTCAATCTGGGTCAGGTTTTCGTGAATGAAGGCAGGCTTTTCCAAAAGGTCTTTGG
>SMTZ1_10003803_pt1 | contig 15792 bp, 12 predicted proteins | sample DeeMarSWOR136_30_FD_25667 | JGI IMG/M metagenome (IMG submission 25667)
TGACTGATCTATTCGATCCGGATATGCACGATCTGGCGCTGCCAATGTCAATTCTGTGGACAGGAGCTGTCGAATAGTGCCCAGATTGCCGTCGCCAGGAAGATGTGCAATGTTATGTCGAACTTCGAATTTGGCAAAGGGAGAAGCAATGAACGCGCGATTTGATCGCCGGGAATTCCTTAGGACATTGGGTCTTGGCACCGCTGCATGTGCAATGGCACGACTTGGCCTGTGTAAAGAGAGACCCGCCCGGACCCCCAATATCATGATTATTCTTGCTGACGACCTCGGGTACGGAGATTTAGCCTGTTACAACCCGGAATCGAAGGTCCCAACTCCCAATCTGGACAAGCTCGCTGCCGAAGGGATACGTTTCACGGACGCCCACAGCCCCTCCACGGTTTGCACGCCGACACGTTATAGTCTGCTCACGGGACAGATGGCCTTTCGAATCGGAATGGGCGGCGTGTGTGTCTGATCGAAGAAGGGCGCCTCACCCTGCCGCAGATGCTGCGAGAGAAGGGTTACGCCACGGCATGCGTCGGCAAGTGGCACGTCGGGATGACATTCTTCGACAAGGATGGAAAGGCAATCAACAAGAACGGCCTCGACGCCGTAAAACGGGTCGATTTCTCCCGCCCGATTTCCGGCAGCCCGATCCATCGCGGATTCGATCAGTTCTTTGGCACGGCCTGCTGCCCGACGCCTGCTGCCCGACTACGGACTGGCTCTATGCCTACATTGACGGCGATCGGATCCCGGTTCCTCCTGAAGGCGTTCTGGACAAGACGGCGCTGCCCAAGCATTCCTACTCCAAAGACAATCGCCCCGGCTTGATTGCACCGGATTATGATCTTGAAGAGGTTGACCTCGTGTTTCTGGAGAAAAGCAAGGGGTTTCTCGAACAACACGTCGAATCCCATCCCGACCGGCCCTTCTTTCTCTTTCACTCGATGCAGGCCGTGCACCTGCCGTCATTTCCGGCTGACCGATTCAAGGGCAAGACCGACGCCGGCCCTCACGGCGATTTTATCTTCGAGATGGATTACATCGTCGGTGAGTTGATGAAAACACTGGAGCGTCTGGGCGTGGCGGACAACACGCTGGTCATGTTCTCCAGCGACAATGGCCCGGAAGTCCCCACGGTCGTCGCCATGCGCAGGGATCATGGCCACAATGGCGCTCGTCCCTGGCGCGGGATGAAGCGCGATCAATGGGAAGGGGGCCATCGGGTGCCCTTTATCGCGCGCTGGCCGGGACGGATCAAGGCCGCAAGCACGAGCGACCAAACCCTCAGTCTCACCGATATGATGGCCACCTGTGCAGCGATTGTAGGTGCCGAGCTTCCGAAGAACGCCGCCGAAGACAGCTACAACATGCTTCCCGCTCTGCTCGGCCGGCAGCCGGACCAACCGATCCGGCGTTATACCATTCAGCATGCGACCCGAAAGGCACTTTCTATTCGACGCGGGCCGTGGAAGTATCTCGACCACAAAGGTTCGGGGGGTAACCGGTACAAGGGGAATCCTCACTTGGAGGCATACATCATCGAGGATGCGGCGCCGGATGCGCCGGGGCAGCTCTATAACCTCGAAACCGACCCCGGCGAGACGAAGAACCTCTACTATGAACGTCTGGACATCGTCAAAGAACTGAAGTCGCTTCTGGAAACCTCAAAGCAGAGCGGACGAAGCACTCCGCTGGACAGAACCTTTGCCCATTAACCGGGTGTGCCATTTGGTGCGGTTTGTTGTTGATTCTCCGTAGTAAAAGCAGTAAAATGAATTCTTGTCTCCGGAGGTGTTCGCCAAAAAATTGAGGTATCGCCATGGACAAAAGAAGAGGATTCACACTCATAGAGCTTCTGGTCGTGATTGCCATCATTGCCCTTTTGCTGAGCATTCTCTTGCCCGCGCTGCGAGCGGTCCGGGAGCAGGGCCGGCGCGCCGTCTGCGCCCAAAATGAGAAGAACACGGGCCTGGGGCTGTTCCTGTACGCCAACGACTACGACGGCAAGCTGCCCTTGAACGTGGTTGATCGCTGGCTGTTTGACGTTTCATACTGGACGACGGATATTATTTTGGAGTCGGGTGCCTTCGACCGGCACATCTTCTATTGCCCGTCCTGGCGTCAGCGAGACAATATCATCTTCTGGCGCTACGGCGAGAATCTTCCGGCCGGGACGCCGGAGAGCTATCCGCAGCCGGAGCCGAAGGCTGAGGCGACCCGTAGAAACTACCATCGCATTATGGGTTACTTCTGGTTCATCGATACGGCCAGCGGCAGATCGAATCCGCCGATGAGCCCCGACAACGCCACGCCCAAGGAATGGGTCCGATCCGTCGCCACGACGAAGAACGCGCCCGCCACGGTGGAGCTGATCGCCGACGTGACCGCCAGCAACGGGCCGAATCGCGACCAGTCCGACTTCTCCCGCGCAACCGGCGGCTGCTGGTCCCGCTGGCAAGTCTATGACAGATCGAACCATCTGAAAGCCGGCTCGAAACCGACCGGGGGAAATATCCTTTTCGTCGATGGGCACGTGCAGTGGCGGCACTTCAAAGACATGGAACACCGTTGGTTCTGGCAACAGTTCGGCAATCCGTGTTTCTGGTGGTAAAACGTGGCGCGCTGAGCCATACCGTGCATTCCACCATTCCGATATCCTGTCTCTTGATCTATGCTGCCCCTGGACAATGCTTGACAAGCTGGTTCGTGCTTGTTAATAAATATGGATTGGATGTTGGACGAAGTAGTGTCGGTGCATCGTCTTCGAAAATCGTGTACGGGGAACGGAGCGACCTCAACGAAAGCCAGGCGTAGGATAGGCAACTGCTTACCCATGCGGACCAAAATGGCAGAAGCTGAAGCATGGAGAATAGAATAAGAGACATCTATACGAATAAGGCAGGAAGCCTCATAGCGAAGTTAGTCGGCTTTCTTGGAGAATCCAACGTTCGAGAATGTCTTAAGAGATATGAACATGCTATGAAGAGTTCAGGGGTGATATTTCGTGAATATTACTTGAAGGATAGACATCCATGGCTAAACGCTCTTCGGCAGTATTATGAATTGACTAGCCATGCGAAGTGTGTCCATAGACACCCGACACCGGAACTGAGAATCCTGGCAGGTGATGCCAAGAAAGTGACTGCCCTTCAAAATCAGATGCCTGATTCTGTTAGGAATAAGTACAAAAAAGATCTGCTCGATCAAGATAGAGCTCGCAGTTATTTATTCGAAATACAAATCGCATGGCACTTTTTTGTAAGAAATTGGGATATTCAATGGTACGAAGATGATTCAAGCAAACATCCGGAGTTTGTTGTCAAAGCCCCAGAACTGCATTTCGATGTTGAATGCAAATTCATTAGCATTGATATTGCTCGTAAAATACACAGGAGAGAATTTTATACGCTTGCTGATCAACTTATACCGCAGATTGAGAAGAGGAAGTGCGCCGGTAGGCTGGATATCAGACTAAAGGATAGACTTGATAGCGCAACTGTGGGCGCATTGTGTACGGAGGTGTTGAAAAAAATTGACAGTGGTTTCTTGCAAGGTGATTGTGATATCACACCGATTGGTTCATTGGCGTTCGATCTAAAGGCCACCTCTGGAATTCTTGTTGATGCGACCGAATGGACTAAACGAGTCTGTGAAAGAAAACCAGATGAAGCTCACTGTGCCGTTTTTGGGAGAGCAGAGGGTACAAGAGTAAGGGATCCCCTTGAATTAACCGTGATGTCTGAGAAGGCGGATGCAGTTTTGGATGCGATGAAAGAAAAAATCTCAAAAGCTGAGACTCAATTTGATGGGTCTCGGCCTGGATTGATAGTCTGCTTCTTGGAAGGAATTAATGGCTTTGAACTACACGAACTTGGAAGTGAAAGTGGCTTGCAACGCATGACAAATTACGTTCTCGACAAGGATATTTTTTCTTATGTCATGGGAATAAGTTACTCATCCGAGAGTATGGTTAAGAAAAGACACAAGTTTGAAGAAGTTTTTAATCCAGGACTGTTTTTCAGAAATCATAAATGCAAGTTTGAGGCTGGAAAGACATTTGATTTCCTATCTCCTCTGAAATCCTGAATCACGTAGGATATTAGACTTTGATCTGTTCAAGCCTACAGAATGGACATGTTTCCTGCACATGCGACGGGTGACAGCCACTGTGTGAATGCAGTGAGCGAAATGGACGGCTTTATTTGAGAAAATCCCTTCCTTTGCGTTGCTTGGTTTCCCATTGGCGAGATGTGGCAAAGACCTTGATTTCCAAAGGTTTGATGCGAGTGGTCAATTCACCTCGTTTGACCGTGGCCTTTTCGGACCCGTAGAGCAATTCCAAAGTACGGCCGTTCAACTCGTGCAAGCCTGTGACTTCCACACCCAGATAGGCGCGGTCATCTTCGTTGACCAAGATGATCGCCCACTCTCGGCCGGCACGGCGAGCGGACAACCTCACACCCCGCGCCGATAAGTCACGATACAACTCCACCAGCGCCAGATGAGCCTGTGGATACTCGGACGCGACGAGGAACGGCTGCAAGGCGGCCAACTCGCTCGTCAGGGCGTAAAGCGACTGCCTGAACTCGGCGGACTTCAGATAATGGGAACCCCAATATAAAATGCCGCGGGCCCCATGGACGATGGCATCGTAGGCCATGAACCGCGAATCGGCAAACGATGGATACGCCACCGTCTTGTGGCCGTAATATTCTCCCAACTCGCTCCACGAGAACGCCTGTAGAACTATCCAGACGGGTTTGGCGTTTCGGCCGACCTTTTTCCATCGCTCGGTGGCGTCGCCAATCACCGCCACGTCCCGGCTGCCTGCTTTCACGGGATAGATGTCACAACCCGTGATGTCGATGTGGTCGATATATTGCCGGACAAACTTCAAGTCGCTCTGAGCAGCTTCGTTGATCCAGATCTGGCGCTCGTCCTTACCGAGCGTACGAATGAGCGCAATCGCCTCGCGCAGCTTTGGAATGATCTGCTGGCCTTGCTCCTCGGAGTAGGCAACGGCCTCGGGACTCTGCTTTCTCCAGGCGTCACGCGATTTGTAGATTTTCTTCGTTCGGTACAAGCCACTGAAGGCGGTGAAGTTGTGCACGACTTCATCCGGTCCTTCCCAGACGGCCAGAGCCGGATGCGATGAAACGGACTCGATCTTCTCTCGAACGGCGTCACTATCACCCTGTTGCATCGGTATCACAATCCAGCCAAACATCCCAACGCCGGCTACCCGATCCAGGTCGGACCGGTTGCGGCACCGCACGAGATTCATCCCTGCCCGGGCCATCCTCTCAAGCTCGACATCGTCTGTCGGCAATTCATAGCAACCGATAGGAAACAGCGGATTGACGTCTTTGATTAAGAAACCGGCATGAATCGGGGGACACGTCCCAACGGGCAATCCACAGGAAATTACGTCATCGCCGGAAACCTCATCGGCGGGCGTTTTACCGAAGACCAGAAGAAAACGGTCGGGGGCCGGCCGGAGATGGTCGGACCAGAGGTGGAAACCGGCTTCGGTCATTTCCTTCATGACCGTTTGGGGTTCGATCATCCTTCGATGGCTTGCCTCACGTCGGGACAATGGTTCTTTTGCCTTGCGGTCCAGGATATAGACCCAACCGGTCGGCGAGAGCTTCTCATAAAGCTTCGCCAATAGAGTCTCTCCGTGGAAAAGCAGGTGATAACTATCCAGAAAGAACACCGCATCAATCGGCTCGTCCGGCAGATTTGGATCTCCCTGTTGAGTGAGCACGGAAGGCATAAAGACGCTGGGAGGCAGCGGCTGCCTTTCATCCTTTTGAGTGGCCCATTCCTCCAGCACGATCTCCAATCCTTCGCCGGTGGAGTATTCAAGGATCGGTGCGATCAAATCACGTGCTTGCCCCAGCGCGATAAAGACCGGCCTTCGGTACCGACGGCAAACGGGTCGAAACAGACGGGAGCATTCTCTCACGTTTATGGGCACAAACGCATCCGGGTCGCGGCCGGGCGTGCTGAGCTTTTGGGGACGCTGAAAGACGAGGACGAAGTCGTCTCTCGTATGCCAGTACTGTTCGGCACATTCGACAAAGGCGAATCCCTCTTCTCTCGCCTCCCGCACGACCGTTGTTTCGGCAATCCAGAAGTGTTCCGTTTCACGACGCTTGCGCTCGACCCAGTCACGCAGCGTCCCCCTCCGCCGATCGACAATCGCCAGATAACCGCCCGGTTTCAGACTTCGCCATATGGCCCGCAGCATTTCTCGCGGTCGGCCAAAATGGTGGTACACATGATTCATATAGACCAAGTCCGCCGCATCCGCAGGCAGGCAGCAATCGTCACTTCGACCCAGCACGGACTTCACCTGGCTAAGGTCCCTCTGTTCCGCCTCCGCCTTGAGCGACTTTGCCTTATCTTCATCAATCTCCTCGGCGAATACCATTCCGGTTTTGCCCACGATGCCAGCAAAGACCCACGTATCCCGGCCGCCTCCGGCCCCGATATCGGCGATCACCGAGCCCTTACCCGGGCCAAGATGGGCGGTCAGAGCGCGAACGGAATCGGCTCTATTAGCCGGTTTGACGGTTTCCTGTCCACCACGATTCGATGCCGCAACGCACGACGACATCTGTAAGACAGCAAAAATCAATATTGTCGTCAACGAACAGTGACGCAAAGCTTTTTGGTTTTTCATAATGCTTCTCCGGAAAAAAATTGCAGGTCTTAGTCCCCGTATCTGTACCGTGACATGTTACAGATGTCAACCCACCAATATGGAAATCTCCGTCATTACGGTCACTACGTTTATATCGCAGCGGCGTGTTCTCAGCCGAGCGTCCGATCTATCGTGCCATCCGGCAGCATGTCGTCAGGATGGTAGATACCCCGCTCCTCCAGCTTGTACCGTTCGCACGCCATCCAGCCGTCATCGGATTGACAATATTTTTCAGCCCAGACTGAGCTAATCTTGCCTTCCCTTTCATGTCTTCGCAGCGGGCAAACAGTATACCATTTGCAGGCCATTTTCTTCCACATCGACCCATGAATGTCAGTTTATTTCTTCACAAAGCAGGCTTTGAGAACAACAAATGCTCCGGCCGTCCTCGTTCCCCCCAATCGCGGCACACTGAAGATCTCACTTCGAGAGGGCTTCGATCTTCAAAGTGCGGCCCACCCCCATTTGCACGAAGTCCGGGCCATAAGCCTCCTTGAACGTTTGGATCGCTCGATCCCCCGTGCAGTGAGTGGGGCCGGCCTTTTTGACACCGAGTTTTCGGAACGCGCTAATGATCTGCTTAATCTCAACGTCTGATTTGCGCAACAGGTGAAATCCACCGAAAACCAGGTGAATGTCCCTCGGGAGTATGGTTTTCGACTTGCGCACAATGTTCACGATGCCGGGGTGGGAGCAGCCGGTTATCACAACGGCTCCTTCGGCCGTATCCACGATCATGGATTGCTCGATGATCTGCTCGCCCATCGGACCTGTTAAATGAACGCCGTTGCAGATCTCGAGCGGAGCGTTCGGGATGAGCACCTTCGCTCCAGTACCTTTCACCTGCTGGACGAAATGGTCTGAGCACGAGGGGGGAAGGTAGACCGAGACATCGCTATTCTTTCCCAGGAAAGCAAGCAAGCCTCCGGTGTGATCCCAGTGGTTGTGCGAGATGACCACAATCTCGACATCCTTGGGATTGATCTTTAGCTTCTCGATGTTCTCAAGGAGCAACTCACTCTTTCCGCCGGTGTCAAATAGAATCGTCTTGTCCGTGCCCGTCAGGAGGCACGAGAAACCCCAATCTGATTTTAGCCCTTCAGTGAAAACATAGTTGTCATACAGAATGGTTATTCCTACGTACTTTTTCTGTTCGCCGGACGACTTTTCGGTCGCCACCGCCTGACACACTGGACATAGCAGAACGAAACATATGGTCATCAGAATTTGCTTTTTCATAATCTTCCATGTCCTCCAAAGAAGGTACACCTGATGAATCATGCCACTGTTCAAGGTGGGGCAAGCCCCACCCTACGGTCTCGATATTCAGACAGGGTCTTTGGTATCCCTGTATTGTTGCCGGAGTTCCGTCAGACGCCGCTTCAAGTCTGTGATTGTATCCTTATACTTGAGATTCTCGTATTGATTGACAAACTCGCGCGGGTCCGTGCTCAAGTCATACAGCTCCCAGCATTCTTCGGGTTTGCTGTTCATTCGACGGAGGCCGTAGTAGTATATCAGCTTATAGCGTTGGGTCCGAATTCCATAGTGGCTGGGCCGAACATCCTGATGTGTCCAGTAGTGATAGTACATGGCGTCACGCCAATCCGTGGGTGTATTGCCCGTCAGGTTCCGGCGAAAGCTTCGGCCCTGCATGGTACCTGGGACGGCCGCGCCGGCGTAGTCCAGGAACAGCTCGGCAAAATCCACATTCAACGTAATATCATTCACCGTCGTTCCCGGCTTGATTTCCGTCGGGTAGCGAATCACAAACGGCATACGAAGGGACTCCTCAAGCATGAATCGCTTGTCAAACAGATTGTGCTCGCCAAGAAAATACCCTTGATCGGATGTGTAGATGACGACGGTGTCCCGGCTCCGGCCTGTTTCATCCAGATACGTCAAGAGCCAACCCACATTGTCATCAATCCCCGCGACGGTACGAAGGTAGTCCTTCATAAATTTCTGATACGTCGCCTTGCGGATGCTCTCTGAGTCTTTGCCTTGTGTCTGGAGTCGCGGCCGTGGGTACCTGCCCGGACTCTTGTGATACCGGCCAGCGAGAATTTCTAAAGGCCACCCTTCAAAGCGTTTGCCTTTTGGACTTTCGGGCCAGAACAAGTCTTCCGGCTCAGGCAACTCCTGATCGGCGTACAAATTGCGGTAACGATCGTGATTGAAGAACGGCTCATGCACCGCTTTGAAATGGCACATCAGGAAAAAGGGCTTGTCCGAAGCCTCTCGATCCCTAAGCCAGCTCAAAGCCTGATCGGTGATGATATCCGTCGAATAACCTTCGTATTCTTTCCCGCCTTTTCTCCAGTCGTGTCCCCGCTCGTAGAGAATCGGATTCTTGTACCGGCCCTGACCTCGCAATACATTATAGTAGTCAAAACCGGAGGGTGTTTCTTTCAGATGCCATTTGCCCACGATGGCCGTTTCGTAGCCGGTCGCTTTGAGGCGCTTGGCAACGTTGTCAGCGTTCGGATCGAGTCGGCCCCTTAAAGTTGTCGCTCCGTTAATGTGGCTGTACTGGCCCGTCAGAATGGCGGCGCGACTTGGCACGCAGATGGAGTTGGTGCAAAAGCAGTTCTTCAGCAAAGCCCCTTCCGCCGCGATCCGGTCGATATTTTTCGTCGGCGCATACTCGCTGAGCCGAAGCCCATAGCACCCAATAGCCTGGCTCGTGTGATCATCAGCCATGATAAAGAGGATGTTCGGTTTGCGGGGCGATGTCTGTGCGAAGGCAAGCTTCGGCAGCCCTGTGGTGACAGCGGAAAGCCCCAGGATTTTCACGAATTGCCGACGCGTTAAGCCTTTCACGGTCTTCTCCTTTCACGAGGCAAGATAACATCCGGTGTTTGAGACGTCAATGATTACTCGGCGCCGGTGGATACGGCTGGAGGGACAAAGAGGATTGCGAAAAACGAGTCAGAGCGCCATAATAGCATCTGCCCGTATCGTTGGCGGACAAGTGTACAATTCAGTTAGAGTGAGTTAGTTCGGCAGAATGGAGATCAGGTCATGACTGAGATGGCAAGACACACAAGTACAACACCCCGGTGGCTCTTATTCTTCATCTTCATCGCCGTCAGTTCTTTTTCGCCTCTCTACGCAGAGGAGCAGAGCTTCATCTATTTTGACACGAAGGACACCGGCGAGCCAAGTGATGAAGCTCCTTTGATTCAACCTTTCAAAACGGTCCTGCTCGATCCCGATTACGGAGGGCAATGGGTGGTAGCCGGTGACGTAGATGGGGACGGCGCCGTCGAGATCGTTAGCTCCGAGAACCACAACAAGGATGACGTGCACTATACTTCGACGGCGGTGGCCCAGGATCTGAATGGTTCGGTTCTGTGGAGATGGGGAAATCCCGACATCGGCCGGAAGAAATGGCACCATGACGTCGCGTGCCAGATTCATGACTGGAATGGTGACGGCAGAAACGAGGTCGTTCTTTGCACCAAAGGCGCTCTGGTCGAGCTTGACGGCGCGACCGGGCGAGAACTCAGACGCATCCCGATCCATGAAGAAGCGACCGATTGTCTGGTGTTCTGCGATCTCTCCGGCGGTGGCCGACCAACCGACGTGCTTGTGAAAGACCGGTACCATCGTATTTGGGCGTACAATCGCCGGGGCGAGGTGCTCTGGACCATCAAGGACCCCGGCGGATTCCGCACCGCGCATCAGCCGCGACCGATTGACATAGACGGCGACGGCCGCGATGAAATCATGGCCGGCTACGCCCTGCTGAATCCTGACGGCTCGGCTCGCTGGGTCTTTCAGTCGAAAAAGGTGGACCAATCGCGGGGGCACCTGGATTGCGCGCGCATCGTTCGCCGCGGCGATTCGCCTGAGGCGTTTCGCATCGCCATCACGCTCTGCGGGGCCAATTGTATTGCCCTCATGGATGGAAACGGAAAGGTCTTGTGGGAAAGGACCGGCCAGCATTTCGAGTCCATAGACGTCGGACGCATCCTACCCGATCACGCTGGACCCCATATATGCGTTGATATCGACCACCAACCTTATGGGAGAAGTCCGATCTGGGTATTGGATGAAGCAGGTAGGCCGCTCGGTCAGGTTGTAACCGATTATAGCCGACATCATAGCCTCCTGGACTGGACGGGGGACGGCTTTGAAGAAATCCTGGTGGCTCACAAAGGCGGGTTGTACAACCATCAGGGCCGGCGAATCGGCACCTTCCACACGCCGGGCCCGAAAGCGGACTCGGGAAAAACCAAATATGAAAAGAGCCTGCTTACCGGTGATATGACCGGCGACGGAATACGCGATGTCATCGTCGTGACACCCCGCGCAGTGTACATATTCAAGAACACTCGCGGCAAAAAACCCAACACGCCTGTCCCACTCGGGACCGAATTCAATATGACACTCTATTAGAATCCCGGCGCTTCACGAACCAAGAACATTCTGTTGAGACGAGGGAACATGACATGCGACAGTACTGGACCGAGACGGGGATGAATTGAAAAGGAGCAAAGTGTGAAGGTCAAAAAAGTGCTGCCGCCGACATATCTGTTCGTATCCATATTGCTCATGGCGCTCCTACACTACTTGTTTTCGGGTGCTAAGGTCATCCCGTTTCCCTGGCGCCTTTTCGGCGCTATCCCCCTTGCATTAGGAATCACTGTGAACCTCGTCGCGGACAAGGCGTTCAAGAAGGCCAACACGACGGTCAAGCCATTTGAGGAATCAACGGCCTTGATCACCGGAGGAGTGTTCCGGATCAGCCGAAATCCCATGTACCTTGGCTTTGTGCTGATCCTCGTCGGGATAGCCGTATTGATAGGGTCTCTGTCTCCGTTCTTCGTGGTTCTTGCCTTTGCTGTCCTGATGGACGTCCTTTTCATCAGAGCGGAGGAGAGAATGCTTCACGAAACCTTCGGTCAGGCTTGGGTGGAGTACAAGAAGAAGGTGAGGCGATGGATATAGAAAGGGCAGACAGACATCGCTCTCGGTCGTGTGGGCAGGAAGTCTCAGGGAACGTGTTTTCTCAACTGAACCAGGAAGAGGTCCCAATTGCCGCTCTTCTCCGAGCAGAAAAGCACCTTTGAACCGTCCGGAGAAAAAGATGGGTGCGGATGGACCGTCGCGCCGCGGGGCCGGTGTCCCTGTGTCAAAAGTTTGGCCTGGTTGCTATCGGCGCTGATTAGATAGAGCTCACCGGCGAACGTGTCGCCGACCGCCCATTTCCCGTCGGGACTGCCGCCGACGTGCCAGTACTTCCTTTGATTGAGAATATGTAGAGTTCTGTCCTCTAAGGTGACATAAGCGATGCCGTGCGGCTTCTTCAACATCTCCTCGTTCTTAGGCCAGATCGTGAAAAGCGCCTTGTTCGATCCCCACCATACTTCGTGCGTGACCCATTCATCATAGGTCTCTTTATAGAACGGCGCGTTTGCTCGCCCGTCTGCGTTGACAATCCACATTCGCTGCTGCGAATCACCGCCCGTTTCCCAACAGTACATGATCAAACCACTTCTCGACGGATGCGCCTGACAGTGACCGACCCGAAAGTCCGTGTCGATGATCTTTGAGTATTTTCCCGTCTTGATATCTAAGGCCACCAAACCCCACGAATCTTTCGCATGCTGGACTCCCATGTATATTTTCTTTTCGTCGCTATCCAATGAAATCGATCCGCTGAGCTTTGTGTTGTCGGGCAGATCGGCTACTTTCCGGCGGAACTCGCCTTTGTACTTTTGCTTGTCCTTCAGAATCGAATCCATATCGAGGTTCCATATCTGGCGACTCGATATGTAGTACATTCGATTTTCAGTCCGGCTCAGGCAGGCGTTGCCGGGCCCGGCCTCATCGGTGAGTTGAACAATGGTTCCGGTCTTTTCCGAGATGGCATAGTATTGATTAGTGCCGCTTCTATCCGACATGAAGACGATATGCCGACCATCCGCTGTCCAGTTGGGATGCGTCTGATAGATCTTATTATCCTTCGCCGCCGAGGTGGTCAGCATCGTGACTTCCAAACCGGTCACGGCGTCTTCGTAGCTGCTTTTCTCAGCGGGAAATGTCCTTCCTACTTGAGACGGGTTCGGTACGGTGCGATACGCATCGTTTTGCAGACCGATCTTCTCGAACGGGATCGGTTTGAAACCGATCTTGTAAGCAGGCGAGTCTCCGCGTAGCTCGAACGTCTGCGGCGGCGTCCCCTTGAAGTGAGGATCCACATCGACAAGATTGTCCTCAAAAGTAACGTAAGGCCGCGCTTGGTTGTATACACCGTCCCATCGGCCACCATAGGAAATGTTTCGGGCGACGAGATTGCCCTTCGGCGCCGCCGGCTCGTCTTGCAGTATGCTCACCAGTTCCGGATAACGCTTCCGCCACAGCTCGGAGGTATAGGGCATAGCCTTCAGTCGTTCCGTCATTGTCGTATCGACGTGGTAGCCGGCCCAGCCCATCGCACGCGCGTCAATGTGGAGGGCCGGCCTACAATCGACAAAGATGTTGTTCTCAACGGTACAATCACGTCCGCCCCCAATGAAGGCCGCCCGTGTCACCCGGTAAAAAACGTTGCCGTAAATTCTCGTGCCGCAGAACATATCATCCAAATAAACGCCGACGCATCCGCGTCCCCTGAATCCGGTGATATCACGGAGGTAGTTGTGGCGGATGACCGTGCCCCGCATCGTCCAATCCCGCCCGGCATATATCGCCCCGGCATCGTTCGATTCCAGACAAACGTTATGGATTCCGTTAAACTCGATGACGTGGTCATTGCCGCTGAATCCGATGGCCATGTGCGGCGCATCGTGGATGAGATTGTGCGCCGCCCGGTTGCCGACGCTGCTGAGCGAGACGGCAGGCGTGTACATACGCTTCCATCGTCCGTAGTGGTGAATATGGTTGTTCTCGGCGACATGCCCGCCGGCAGTGAGCGACGAACGCTCGCCGCCTCGCAAGCTGATACCGCCGCTACCAGTCCCATAGATATCACACGCCACGACGCTGCAATTGTTACCGCCGTCGATCCGAACGGCGTTACCGCCGGTATTTCGCAGCACGCATCCGGCGATTTTCGTCTGCGTGCAGTTACTCATCACAACGGCCGTTCCGCGACATGCCTCGAAGATGGCTCCCTCAATAGCGACGTGTGAGACGTTGGACAGATCCACGAGCGTATCCAGCATGGAGACAACCACGCGCCCGTTTTGCATAGGCGTCGGCGGCCAGAAATAGAGGACGCCCGCCTCGCGATCAAGGTACCACTCGCCGGACGCATCCAGTTCGGCCAGGATATTCATCCCGTAGAACCACTGACCGACGCGGTATCCGTAATGATGGTATGGCGGCACAACGGAGATGATACGTTTCTCGGTGTCGATGGATTCGACCTTCTGCCGTTCGTCGGACCAATCCCAGAACCAGTAGCCGTGCACCCACAGGTCGTTCTCTTCGGCCCAGCGTTTCGGTCGGTCGCCCTCGTACATGAACTGGCCGGTCTTGCTGCCCTTCGTGCCCCTCACATTCACCGTACCGGGTTCGACGAGACCGACGATCTTGACAAATCCCTCGTTCGGCCACCGTGCCAGCGTCATCGGCTTATCCTCTAAGAACAGTTCGAGTCCGCCGCCCTTGACTTGACCATAGTCCGTCAGCCCTGCTGCCTTCAGGTCCGCTTGGAGCACCTTGGACCGGGCCTCTGGGGCGAGCCTTCTGAGAATCGCTTCATCCGTCACCGGCTTCCAGCCCTCTATACGTTTGCCGCCAACAATTCGCACCTCTTCGCCCGGCCACGCGCTGTAGATGACTGGCTTGCCGGCACGTCCCGAATCCGCGCTTGTCAATCTGAAGGTCTCGTCCCGCTCGTACACGCCCGCCCTCAACCAGACAACAACCTTCTCGGTGCGATCGGTCTTCCGCACGGCGTCACGAGCCGCCTCCAGTGTCCTGAAAGGCTGGGCCTTCGTCCCCGGGTGGGCGTCGCTACCCTGTGGTGAAACGAAAAACGCTGTCTCCTCGCCGTAGCCGCAGTTTGCGGCTGCCGTGCCCAGAAGCACCACGGCCGTAAAAACTTTCCATATCGAGTTCTTAGCAACGATGGACCATAACACCTTGGTTGTTTTTTCACATCGATCCATAAGTGCCATCATAGTGGACTTGCCTCGTTTGTCAAAACAGATTCTCTCCGGCCCTGCCGGCAACGAGAAGTCACATGGAAACGTTTCCCTATGCGAGATACGAAAGGACCTCAATAAGAGGGAGAGGTTAGTATGGTCTCACCAGATTCCCATTGAGATCTCTTGCTTTATTCTTGAAAAATTCGTGGGAACTGTGTATACTATTGGGAGAACAGTGACGGAGCAAAACATCTTAGCCTTGTAGCTGTTAGTAATTGTTTTGGTACAGTATACAGTATACAGAAGATGGTTACCCGCCTGTACAATCGCTATTGGGCTAAAGAGGGGAAGATGCGATGAAGAAGTGTCGCACACAATTCCCCTCAAAACGCCGTCACGGCCGCTTTAGTGGACCATGCAATCGCAACACTGGACTTTTTCCGGGACATTGCTGTTTTGCAGGTCAGGCCGGACGGTACGTGGGAGCGAGTGAACGATGGATGATAAAGAAAGAAACAAGCAAGATGAATTGGTGAATCGACTTCAGGGGATACTGAGACTTGTCGGTCGCGGCAAGAGGCTGTGGATAATCTTAGTCTTTGCTGCGGCAACATTGACGGTATGGGTATTGTGGGGCTCGACGAGAAAAGCGGGCTTGACTTCTGTGAGTCATAGACTAAGCACATTCCCTGTGCGTCGCGGTGATTTGACCATCACGGTTACGGAAAGCGGCAGCATCAAGGCCCGCCAGACGACAGATATCAGGTCCGAGGTCTATGGGGAGGTGACTATAATTCGTCTTGTTCCCGAAGGGACTTATATTACGCAAGAAGATGTAAACAACGGCAAGCTGCTCGTTGAGCTGGATTCTTCGAGTTTGAAAGAAAGGCTCAAAGAAGAAGAAAAGGGGCTTGCCAGCGACGAGGCAACCCTTACCCAGGAACAGGAGAATTATCACATTCAGCAAAACCA
>SMTZ1_10003489_pt1 | contig 15788 bp, 9 predicted proteins | sample DeeMarSWOR136_30_FD_25667 | JGI IMG/M metagenome (IMG submission 25667)
TGCTCCAGATGGTCGAAGGGACAAGGCTCCTCGAACATGTCAATATTGCTATCCTGCATGAGCTTTCCAAGCTCGATTGCCTTGCGGCAATCGTAGGAACCATTTGCATCGGCGTATATTCTGACCTTATCACCAAGGGCCTTGCGGACGATTCTAATCAGGCCCTCGCTTCGGCCGGGCATTGAGTCGGCATTATTACTCATACGGCCGCCGACTTTGAACTTGACGGCCCCTGTGCCTGTTTGCTCAATGTGCTTTGTTAGAATATCGACTTCCTGCTGCGGCGTGGTGTTGCGATTGCCGCTGGCTACATAGATGGGTACCTGGCGGCGAATCACACCACCAAGCAGCTCACCGACGGGTTTATCCATAATCCTGCCGAGAAGGTCGAGAATGCTGAACTCCACCCATGCAACACAGCACCAAAGTGCCAGACCGGAGAGCTTGTAATTGCTTCGATAGACATATACGCCATCGATGAGTGACTCAAGAGCACGGGCATCTTTGCCAACGAAATACGGTATGACCAACTGTTGTAGAATCGGGTATAAATAAGCAGCGCGACCATTGGTGACGGCGACGCCGACTGCACCATCGGCAGACGTCGTACGAACAAAAAAGTTGCTTCGATTACGAAGCAGCTCAATGGAGGCGATTTTTACGGGCGATTTAATTGATGCAATCTTCAATATTGGAGCGACAGCGGCTTTATCCAACTGAGCAATTGTTGTTGTGCGAGGGGCGGCAGTAGACACACGGCCGTGCGAAATCGCACATACGCCGGCGCCAAGACCCGACTTGATAAAAAGACGACGATTAAGCTTCATTTTGAACCTCCAGATATGCTAACCATTACACTTTCCAACCGGATTATTCGAAGAAGCCGGAACTATCGAAAAGGCGATTTCGACATACAGTAGTAGTTTGGTCTGATATACCAAAATTCACTAAAAATAACAAGCCCGCGCTTCCTTGTATCTTCATCTATCCAACAGGGTACATACCGGCTAAATTTCACTGGAAATATTATAAAATCCTGTTATACTACCGCTGTCTTATTTCGTTTTAATTTTAAGGAAGTTACGCAGCAGCTGTGGGACGTAGTCGGACAGCAACGGAACCAGCGTCGCGGCATACTGATGAAATGCCTGTGAGAGGGTATAAATTCAAATGGTGACAAAACAACTTATGAACAAGAGAAAAATGTGGGTATACCTGTTTCTTTTAATTGCCGGCTTCAACAGTTTTATTTTAGCAGCCACGGCCGGTGAGGAATATCTATCGCCTTTTGCTATGGTGGCGGACAACGAGGGCAAGAACCTGTACGTAGCCGAAGCCACGGCCAAGCAAATGGCCGTTTTCAATATCGACGAGGGCAAGGTTACGAAAGTTATATCACTGCCGGAGCAGCCTACCGGATTGGCGCTCGCACCGGACGGTGAGCTTGTTTATATAACGGCCGGCGGCCCTGAAGGTAAAGTTTATGTTGTTGACTTGACATCAGGCAAGGTACAAGACACATTACCTGCCGGGCATACCCCTGTTTCGCCGGTCATCAGTTCGGACGGCAAAGTTCTTTATATCTGTAATCAGTTTAACAACAACGTTTCGATTCTTGATTTGACTACGAAAAGTGAACTTGCAAAGGTATCTGTGACACGCGAGCCAATAGCAGCAGCTCTGACGGCGGATAACAAGTTTTTATTTGTTGCCAACCATCTTCCTGCCGGCGCAGCCGATGGAAACTACTCGGCAGCAGTAGTTTCGGTCCTGGATACGACCACAAAAAAGGTCATCAAAACTATTGAACTTCCCAACGGCAGCACAGGTCTGCAAGGTGTATGCATCTCACCAAACGGTCAGTATGCCTATGTGACTCATATTCTATCCCGCTATCAGCTCCCTACAACGCAGTTGGACCGGGGGTGGATGAATACCAATGCCCTGAGCATCATTGAAATATCAAAGAAGGAACTGTTGAATACGGTCCTTCTGGACGACGTTGATCTGGGGACGGCCAATCCCTGGGGTGTGGCATGTACCGATGACGGCAAGTACATCTGTATCACCCACGCCGGCACCCATGAGGTGAGCGTTATCGATGCAACATCACTTCACAATAAATTGGCGAGCTTAGCAAAGGGAGAAAAGGTATCCGACGTATCGCAGACGCCCGAAGATGTGCCGAACGACCTTTCGTTTTTGGTAGGTCTGCGGCGCCGGCTCAAACTCACCGGCAACGGGCCACGAGGCCTGGCTGTTATCGGCACAAAATTATACGCGGCCGAATACTTCACGGACAGCCTCGGCGTAGTGGACATCAAACCAGAAATTTATCCCAAAGCTCAATCCATTGCACTGAGAACAGGGAAATCCCTTACAAAGGTACGCAAAGGCCAGATGCTATTTAACGACGCATCGCTGTGTTTTCAGCACTGGCAGAGCTGTGCGAGCTGTCATCCCGGCGGTGGAAGGGTCGATGCCCTCAACTGGGACCTTCTAAACGATGGTATCGGCAATCCCAAGAACACAAAAAGTATGTTGCTCGCTCACAAAACACCACCAGCAATGAGGACAGGTGTGCGTCCCGACGCCGAGTCGGCTGTTCGTGCCGGTATCAGGCACATTCAATTTGTCGTTCGTCCGGAAGAAGATGCCGTTGCGATAGATGAATATCTCAAATCGCTTGAGCCCGTTGAAAGTCCTTTTCTTGTCAAGGGCAAACTGAGCAAAGCAGCGGAAAATGGACGCAGTGTTTTCGATAAAGCAGGCTGCTCTTCCTGCCATACTCCCGGGCTTTATACCGACCTTAAGAAATACAATATCGAGACCGGGAAAGGTCTGGACGAAAACCAATCTTTTGACACACCCACCCTGGTTGAAGCGTGGCGTACCGGCCCTTATCTCTATGACGGCCGGGCCAAAACCATCAAAGAAGTGCTGACTAAATACAATTCCGGTGATAAGCACGGAAAAACATCCACTCTGACAGACGAGGAGGTCGATAATCTCGCAGAATTTGTCCTTTCTCTCTAACAGGGCATAGACCAGAACCACAACTACACAGAGCCGGCACGGATGCACCAAGCGGTCATATTTACCCAGATGCCGGCATGTCAACTACAACGTAACATTTTCCCGAAAATAATGTGATTAAACTGTGGCCGAAGGTTTGAGGATGGGTACCCCGACACAAGCCCCTGCTGCAAGTATAAACCCGTAAACGGGCTCTCAAATTTTAGAATATCTGCAATTTTCTCATAAAAATGGCGATTTTTTGCCAAAAAATGACAGAATTATTGATATATACTGTTTGACTTTTCCTGACCTATGCAATAGCATATTCGCCTATTGATTTCCAAAGATTCGGTTGATTACAAGGAAAAACAAATGATTTAAAGTTTTATTCAGGAGAAGTTAAGTGGAAAATATAAAGATTTTGTTAGATGAGAGTGATATTCCCCGACAGTGGTATAACCTGGCGGCAGATCTTCCAACTCCCCTTCTTCCGCCGCTTGGTCCCGATGGAAAACCTATTTCACCAGATATGCTTGCACCCGTGTTTCCAATGAATTTGATTGAGCAGGAGGTAAGCCCTGAAAGATGGATAGATATCCCGGAGGAAATCCTGGACATACTTTATCGCTGGCGACCAACACCGTTACGAAAGGCAGTCTATCTGGAAAAATACCTTGATACACCTGCACGCATATACTTCAAGGACGAAAGTTTGAGCCCTCCGGGGAGCCACAAACCAAATACGGCCGTTGCCCAGGCGTGGTACAACAAACAGTTCGGCATCAAAAAATTAACTACCGAAACCGGGGCCGGTCAGTGGGGCAGCGCCCTTGCCTTTGCCTGTAAACTGCTGGAACTCGAATGTAAAGTTTTCATGGTTCGAATAAGTTTCGACCAGAAACCATTCAGGAAAATCATGATGCAGGTCTGGGGAGCAAACTGCATTGCAAGTCCCAGTAACGAAACAAATGCCGGAAGAAAGGTGCTGGAGGAAATGCCGGATACTCCGGGCAGTCTTGGAATTGCCATCAGCGAAGCCATCGAGGAGGCAGTGACCGATCCCAGCGGTAAGACACGTTATTCCCTTGGAAGCGTGCTGAATCATGTGCTGTTACATCAGACCATAATAGGTCTGGAAGCAAAGAAACAGTTGGAGAAAATCGGTGAAAAACCGGATATAGTAATTGGCTGCGCGGGGGGCGGCAGCAACTTTGCGGGTTTATCTTTCCCGTTTGTGGCCGATAAGATCAACGGTGCCGATATTACAATCATCCCCGTTGAACCGACGGCCTGCCCGACTATGACTCGCGCACCTTTTGCTTATGATTTCGGAGATACGGCCTGTACGACACCACTTTTGGCAATGCACACACTCGGCCATGCCTTTATTCCTCCTCCCATTCACGCCGGAGGGCTTCGATATCACGGCATGGCACCACTCGTTTGCCAGGGTATTGTTGAAGGCCTGTTAGAACCAAGGGCATACCATCAGACTGAGTCCTATAATGCCGCCATTACCTGGGCCAGAACCGAAGGATTTATCACCGCCCCGGAAACCAGCCAGGCGCTGGCGGCTGTAATCGACGAGGCCAAAAAAGCAAAAGAAGAAGGCAAGGAAAAGGTGATACTGTTTAACTATAGTGGGCACGGACTGATGGATCTTACCGGCTACGATGCGTATCTATCCGGGAATCTTACCGATTATGAACTTCCGGAAGAAGAGCTTAAAAAATACCTCAAAGACCTTGAAAAACTGCCAAAAGCGGAAATCAGGAAAAGCGGTAAATGGTAAATCTGTTATAAAATGTGAATTGTAGTGGAGAACCAGCCTATACGGCACAGAATGGCAAAAAAAACTGAAATTTCTTGCTTGATTTTTAACTATACGGCGGTAGAATTCATGAGTTTTAATATTGATAATTTACTTAATGTATTTTTGTCCGAATAGTGTTAGTCTTATGCAGGACGTAAATTTGCTATAGGACGGTGTAAAGAGTTAAGTAATTTTTTTAAGGAGACAGGCATGAAGAAAGAAGTAATATTATTAACTGTAGTTGTGTTGAGTGTGGCTGGTTTCGCTCATGCCCAGGACGAAATCCACGGCACGGCAGCTCTTACCTGGCAAAGTAAGTACGTCTGGCGAGGATTCGATGTATACGACGACCATAGTGCGATACAGCCATCCGTCGACCTGGACTTGTTTGGCACAGGTTTTGGCCTTTGCGTCACGGCGCACAGGGCAAATTCATCCGGGAACATTGCAGGTATAGGATTTGAAGACTTAGAACGGTGGGACTACAACCTGTATTACGGCGGCAAGCTCTTTGAAGACGAAGCGTATGCGACCAACTGGAGAATGGGTTATGTACACTACAATTACCCTGACAACAGCAGTCACACAGAGAGCAGTTTAGACCTGTCGGAACTGCATTGGATCTTCTCCTTTCCAAATGCCATACCCGGCGGTGTCGTCCCAACCTATGTTCTCGTCAAACTGTGGCCCTACAACAGCAACACCCGGCTGGGTGATACGGCCTCTGGTTTTGCGCACATCTTCATGCTTGACTATGCCTTGTCTGTGCAGCCCATTCTGCCTGATACGGATGAGCAGGTTCTAAGACTCCACTCAGAGCTGGTTTTCAATGACGGAGTTCATCCACTCGGCGCACCTGGTGTTGACCACGACTGGTCAAACCTTACCTTTGGTGTCGAAACCGACTTTGATCTTGGTAACAACTTATGCTTAACTCCGGGAATCTATCAGCAGATATCAATGGATGATTCTGTCAACGACGAAGACGAAACCTGGGTCAACCTTAGTCTGAAGTACAAATTCTAAGAAGCTTTTTATTGAATCAGCGAGGCTCTGCCGACGTCCAAATTCGGCAGAGCCTTTTCGCTCCGGACCGTGCTGACGCTGATAAATACAAATACGATGCTTCCTGCGGTAGGTCCCTTAGGTTTGGACTACATCGCCGGCTGTGCCACACGAGCCGGGATAAAAACGGACATCCTCGATTTATGCCCCGCCGTTGAATCCCTCGAAACAATGAAACAGTATTTCTCCACCCACAATCCACACCTGGTGGGCCTTTCCTTCCGAAATGTCGATGACTGTTTCTGGCCCAGTGCCGCCTGGTTCGTTCCGGATTTAAAAAACATAGTCAGCACCATCCGAAAAATGACCGAGGCGCCGATTTTAATCGGCGGTGTTGGTTTTTCGATCTTCGGCGAGTCCATTATAAAATACACGGGCGCCGACTTTGGTATATGCGGTGACGGAGAAACGGCGACTATTTCGCTTGTACAACAATTACAAGCGGCAAGAAACTTCACTGAAGTTCCCGGACTTATCTGGCACAATGAAGGCAAGATTCGCAGCAATCCGCCATCCTGGCCGGAGCCATTTTCCCTGACAACGAGACGTGACTTCATCGATAATCGAAGCTATTTCAAGAAGGGCGGACAGTGCGGAGTGGAAACCAAGCGCGGCTGCAATCGCCACTGTATATATTGTGCCGATCCACTGGCAAAAGGAACCAAGCTCAGACTGCGAGACCCTTCTGAGGTTGTTGAAGAAATTTTATCTCTATTATCACAGGGAATAGACGTATTCCATTTTTGCGACTCCGAATTTAATATTCCCCGAAAGCACGCTTATGCAGTATGTGAAGAGTTCAACAAGCACTCGCTCGGCAGGAGAATTCACTGGTACACCTATATGTCACCGACACCTTTTGATGAAGAATTAGCCCAAAAAATGTCCCAGGCCGGTTGTGCAGGTATCGACTTTACAGGTGACTCAGCCTGTGCTTCGATGTTAAAAACCTATCAGCATCAGCACAATAAAGAGGACCTTTCCACTGCAGTCAGGCTATGCCGATTATACAACATCGCAGTTATGATAGACCTTTTACTTGGTGGGCCGGGCGAAACACCACAAACAATAAAGGAAACGATTGAATTTATTAAAAAGATCAATCCCGATTGTGCAGGCGCTGCATTAGGCATAAGAATTTACCCAAATACCGTCATGGAAAAAGTTGTTATCAAAGAAGCGAATGCGTGTACGAACGGCAACCTTCGGCGAAAATATGCCGGACCAATTGATTTATTTCAGCCGACTTTCTACATATCCAAGGCACTGGGGGAGCGTCCGGCAGAGCTGGTACAGGATTTGATTGACGGCGACGAAAGGTTCTTTGAACCAACCGCTGAAACCAAGGGAACAACAACAGAGAAAGATGATACTGCTAATTACAACTACAACCAAAATCTGCCGCTAATACAGGCCATCCAAAAAGGTGCGCGCGGGGCATACTGGGACATCTTACGACAATGCCGAACGGACAATGGCACCGGGCAATAATGCACAAAGGCTACAGTTTGTCTAAAACATTGATTTTATTTAGATAAGAAGGCCGGAGGCTTCGAGCGTCTATGCCAAGCCGGTTATACAAAGAGATTTTGACATTCAGAGCATTCTTAAAACAAAAAAATAAGAGGTTGTTCATCGAATCTGTCGCTAAGAAACTCACGGACCATCATATTCCGTGAACCATCGCCTTCAAGCAAATCGAAGAAATCCGCTTGATTAATGCAGCCCTTGAATTATTATATAGTGGTTATATCCCAAGGAGGGGAAGACTTTGCAAAGTGCACGGCTACTGAACAGTAAAAAGGTTCATTATGTAAGGTAAAAACAAGGTAACGCTGATCGGGGCAGAGTACTTGTTCACCGGAGACAATGACCGAATTCAAGCCATTGGCTTGAACAATGAAAATTTGCCGACAGCCATAATGGATTTCAAAGTGCGAAAAACAGCAATCGATATTATAGGTGATGTCCCCTGGGGCACACACTTCTGCCAATTCTATCAGACCAAAGAGGACCTGATTGACATTTTGGTTCCTTATTTCGAGGCAGGGCTGGAAGACAACGAATTTTGTATGTGGATTACTTCAGAGCCTTTAAACAGCGAAGATGCGAAGCAAGCGCTCAAGAAGAAGGTAAAAAACCTGGATGATTATATTACTAAGGGCCAGATAGAAATACTTGACTATACACAATGGTACACCAAAACAGGAGGTTTTGATGCCGACGAGGTATTACAGGGTTGGATCGAGAAAGAAAAGCAGGCCCCCGAAAAAGGATTTGAAGGGCTGCGTCTTTCAGGAAATACTTTTTGGCTTGGTCAAAATGATTGGAAGCGATTCACAGATTATGAGGCCGCTGTGAACAGTGTAATAGGTCAGCATCGAATACTGGCCATCTGTACTTATTCGCTTGAGAAGTGTACACCTTTGGAGATTATTGATGTTGTCAGCAATCACGAGTTCGCGCTCATCAGACGAGCAGGCAAGTGGGAAATCATTGAAAGTGCCGAGCATGAGAAGATGGCTGAAGCCCGGCGGCAAAGCGAGGAGGAATTCAGGCTGGCATTCGAAAATGCGGTCGATGCAATTTTCTGGGCAGACCCTGAAACTGGTTTGATTACCAACTGCAATAAGGCGGCAGAAACTCTCCTCGAAAGGAAGAGGGAAGATATTATTGGACAACACCAGAGGATAGTTCATCCCCCTGAAAAGTCAGAATACTATTTGCATCTTTTCAAAAAACACGCCGAACAAAAAGAGGCCTTTAACGATTATGCCGAGGTTATAACCAAGTCAGGGACAGTAAAACCGGTTAACATAACGGCCTCCGTAACATTGGTCGGCGGAAAACCGGTAATACAAAGGATATTCCATGACATCACCAAGCGCAAGCAGATCGAAGAGGCGCTGCGGGAGTCGCAACGGCAACTGAGCATCAGGAACCGTATCGTAGAAATCTTCCTTACCATTCCGGACGACGAAATATATAGAGCAGTGTTGAATGTACTTCTGGATGCTATGGAAAGCAAGTACGGCATTTTCGGATACATAGACGAACATGAAAGGCTAATTATCCCCTCTATGACCCGAGACATCTGGGAGAAGTGCCAAGTTCCAGAGAAGACGATAGTATACCCTCGCGAGAAATGGGGCGGCATCTGGGGCCGGGCCCTCAAAGAAAAGAAGAGCCTCTACGCGAATGAAGGCTTACATGTGCCGGAGGGCCATGTGCCTATAATCAGGGTTCTGGTTGTGCCCATTATGTATGGTGGGCAGGTAATCGGACTCCTGGAAGTTGCAAATAAATCCACCGACTACAGCCATAAAGACCAGGAGTTCCTGGAATCTATCGCCGGAAAAATAGCACCTATTCTAAATGCAAGATTGCAGAGGGACAGAGAGGAGAGAGATCGTAAACAAGCTGAGGATGCACTAAAGCGCAGCGAAGAGCGATATACACTTGCCCAGCGTGCTGCTAACATAGGCAGCTGGGATTGGGATATAAAAACAGGTACTCTTGTTTGGTCCGAGCAAATAGAGCCGATGTTTGGATTTGGTCGTGGAGAATTTGGTGCGACCTATGAATCATTTCTGGATAGTGTTCATCCTGATGACCGTCAGCACGTCGTAGACTCAGTAAACGCGTGTGTGGAAGAAGGTAAAGATTATGCAATCGAGCATCGCATTGTCCGGCCTGACGGGACAATCCGGTGGATGTCCGAGACGGGTGATGTCGTCCGAGACGAGAGTGGCAAAGCAATAAGGATGCTCGGTATTGTGCAGGATATTACAGACCGCAAGGAAAGAGAAAGCCGACAGCAACTGGTTGATCTGGTGCTGGAGAAGTTAAACCAGAAAGGAACACTTCCGGATTTGATTCGCGATGTTATCAAACTCATAAAAGATTCAACCGGCTTCGAAGCAGTGGGAGTACGCCTTCGTGAGGATGATGATTTTCCGTATTTTGAAGTAAACGGTTTCTCAAACGATTTCGTCGAAGCCGAGAATTTTCTATGTGCCCGGAATGAAAAGGGCGAACAAATCTTTGACGAAGAGGGTCATCCGGTTTTGTCCTGCATGTGCGGCAGTGTCATAATCGGGCGTACCGAGCCTGACCTGCCGTTTTTTACGGAGGGTGGAAGTTTCTGGACGAACAGCACGACAGAGATACAAAACTCGTCAGATCTGAAAAGCCTCGGGATTTCCTTAAGAAACCACTGTAACAAGGCAGGGTACGAGTCTGTGGCCCTTGTTCCACTGCGCAGTGGTGACGAGATAGTAGGATTATTACAGCTCAATGACAGCAGGCCGGGACGTTTCACGCTTGAAACGGTTCGATTTTTTGAGGGGATAGGCGCCAGTATAGGTATAGGCATTGCAAGAATTAAGGCTGAGGAAAATATACATAACCTTGCGAAGTTTCCTTCTGAGGATCCGAATCCTGTCCTTCGGATTGCAAAGGAAGGCGCGGTGCTTTACGCCAATGCCGCCGGTTCTGAACTCCTGAAAAAATGGGAGTGCACAGTTGGCGAACAGGCACCTGACAACTGGCATCAGTACATTTTGCGGATACTCAAATCTGGCTTGAATGAAGAGCTTGAAGTCAAATGCGGCAATCGGGTATTTTCTTTGGTAATGGCCCCTGTTCCGGATGTCGGGTATGTTAACGTCTATGGCATTGATATCAGCGAGCGAAAGCTTGCCGAGGAGGACCTGGAGAAATATCGCCAGCATCTCGAAGAACTGGTAGGGACACGCACGGCAGAACTAACGCAAGCGAATATACAATTACTCGAAGAAATCGAGGCACGCAAGCTTCTGGAAAAAGAAATACTCAATATTAGCGAGCAGGAACGTCGAAAAATAGGACAGGAGCTGCACGATAGTCTTGGACAACAGCTAACCGGCGTTGCTTTTATGACCAAGGTTTTAGAAAAAAAGCTGGCCAGGAAATCACTGGATGAAGCAGTTGACGTAACAAAGATAGCGACACTGGTCAACCAGGCTACGGAGCAGGCACGCGGTTTGGCCAGAGGACTCGACCCAATAGATTTGGAGACGGGAACCTTGATGTCGGCTCTGCAGGAATTGGCAACAAGTACCGAGACGCTTTTTGGAATCCACTGCGTTTTCAAATGCAACAAGCCTATCGAGATAGATAATACAGAGGCGGCAGTGCACCTATACCGTATCGCTCAGGAAGCGCTGACTAATGCAATCAAGCACGGAAAGGCAAAAAATATACAAATAGGATTAACTCGCAGCCGGAATAAACACATCCTGACTATAAGAAATGACGGCCTGGACTTTCCAAAAGAATTTGAGACAAGGGGCACCGGTATGGGCCTGCAGATTATGGATCACCGCGTTGATATTATTGGCGGCTCCCTCGACATTCGCAAGGCTCCTGAAGGAGGGACAATTGTAACCTGTACGTTTCCGAATAAAAAACGCTAACAATGATATGGAGAAAAATTGTGTCTCGAACAAAACATTCAAATAAAACCGGCGAAAACAAAACCAGGATCCTTATCGTAGATGACCATCCCATAGTCCGGCAGGGGCTGACCGAACTTATCAACCAGGAAGAAGACCTTATGGTTTGTGAACAGGCCGAGGATGCCGCCGAGGCAATGGGAATCATCAAAAAACTGAAACCTGATATGGCTATAGTTGATATTTCCCTGAAAGAAACAAGTGGTATGGAACTGATAAAGGATATTAAGGTTAAGCATCCCAACCTGGTCGTTCTGGCTCTTTCCATGCACGATGAGTCTTTGTATGCCGAGCGTGCCCTTAGAGCGGGGGCCAAAGGCTATGTTATGAAAGCTGAGGCCACGGAAAAAGTTGTCACGGCAATTCGCAAAATCCTGAGCGGCCAGATATATGTCAGCGATAAAATGGCCGCAAAGATGGTGCGTAAATTAGTCGGAGGCGGTCCTGATGCAGGTGTTTCTGCAATAGAACGACTGAGTGACCGCGAACTGGAAGTATTCCATTTGATTGGACAGGGCTATGGAACCCGGAAGATAGCCGAGCGGCTGCACTTGAGCATAAAAACAATCGAGACTTACCGAGAACACATCAAAGAAAAGCTAAATCTCGCAGATGCCAACGAACTGCTTCAGTATGCCATTCAATGGACACACAGCCAGGACGAATAGTTTGGCTGTGACTTGTCGTTTAAAATACATCTTTCCGACTCTTCTTAACAAAAGGCTTTTAAATATAAAACTGTTTACAGCATTATGGCCTCTCAGGCCTGCACTATAGGAGATTCCCCCATACCAATGCAAGTAGGTTTACCGATAGCAAAAACAGATTCTGCCCTGATTTACAGAAACTGGACATTTAATTAATATTTGGTCGTAGACTGAAAAGATTAGAAAAATTGAGAATTTGATCAAATAAGCTTAAAAAACTCAAAAAGATCTTCATCCTCCTCCACTAAGCTAAGGTGGCCAGCCATGCAGGAGGTGTGGCTGGCCAACCTGTTAAAAAACAGGCGCAGGCATAAAAGGCTGTGATTGATACAGATTCGTATGTAATCAAATATGCTGCCAGCTGAAACTTCGGCAGGCAATATTAGCTGACAACTAACAAAACAATTTTGAGAGGTAGGCTCTAAATAGAAATAAAGGCGATTCAACGACTAATTTACGAAAATAAGTGAAGTTATGAAAAAAAGAGAAGAACCACACGGCACAGGCAAAAGCAGAATATTAATTGTCGACGACCATACCGTTGTGCGTCAGGGATTAATTCTATTGATCAACCAGGAGCCGGATCTTGTAGTTTGTGCCGAGGCAGAGAACGCCGCCGAGGCCCTGAAGGTTGTAGAGGAGAAACAGGTTGATTTGGCTATTATCGACATTTCTCTTGATGGCACGAACGGCATTCAACTTACTGAAAGAATTAAATCACAATACCCAAACATGCCCGTCCTGGTTCTAACGATGCACGATGAAGCACTCTACGTCAAGCGGGCCTTTCAGGCAGGAGCCAAAGGATATGTTACCAAGCACGAAGCCGCTGATACGATTATAACTGCAATCCGGCTTATGTTGAGCGGCAAAGATTACATAAGCGAAACAATGACACAAAAATTTCTAAAAAAGCTAAATTCAACAGGTTCTCACTACTGATACCAGTAGCATTATGCTTCAATTCAAAATGATGTTTTCAATATAACAGATGCACCCAATAATAAATAGGGAGATACATCATGGCATCAAAAAAGAAGAAAGCAAAAACCGCAAAAGCGAGGAAACCAAGTGTTTATACCTGTTCAAGCTGCGGGAAAGTTACCAAAACCCGCTCACATCTTTGTTCACCTGCCAAGGCTGATCAGGTATACGTATGCCGATATTGCGGAGCTTCTACCGGCGACCCCCGGCATGTCTGCGCCCCAATGGTAACAGAGATGAAATACGCATGTAAGAGCTGCGGCAGAGTTACACCATTCAGAGGAGCAGTATGTCAGCCAAAAGTAATTCGATAGTCATTTATGCTCCAATCAACCCTGTACAAGATAAGCTTTGGGGCAGGGAATAGCAGTAGTGAGCTTAGACGAAATTTCGGAGGAATTCCAGGAGGCCAGAATGGCAGCAGAACATATTCTTCCCATCAATGCAATTTCAATAGCAGGGTAACATAACTTACATTCACAATCGTAGTTGCTTTTTGGAGTATTTATAATGAAGGCGGCAGTTATTCACGAGCACGGCGAATTGGACTGCGTGAAAATTGACCAGGTTTCTAAGCCGGAGCCTGCCGACGGTGAAGTTGTTTTGAAGGTCCATTCTGCCGGGCTGAACCATCTGGATATCTGGGTCAGAAAAGGGCGTCCCGGCCTTGAATTGGCGATGCCGCACATTCCGGGCTCTGACGCTGCCGGTGTTGTGGCCGCTGCTGGTGCAGATGTAAAGAACTTAAATATCGGGGATGAAGTAGTTTTGAATCCAGGGGTGAGCTGTGGTTCCTGTGAGTACTGTAATCGAGGTGAGCAAAGCGAGTGCCCATCTTTTGGAATCGTGGGCCTGACTCGGCCGGGAACATTCGCTGAACAGATAGCCGTGCCGGCCCAAAATGTACACATTAAACCCGACCACATGAACTTTGATGAGGCAGGGACATTTGTATTGTCATACCTAACCGCCTGGCGGATGCTTATGACACGAGCGCAGCTTAAGCCGGGCCAAACCGTTCTGATACATGGTATAGGCGGCGGAGTGGCACTTTCTGCTCTTCAATTAGCTAAACTGGCAGGTGCTGAAGTGATTGTAACTTCATCCTCAGAGGAAAAACTGGCCCGTTCAGCTCAGATTGGCGCCGACCATACAATTAATTATAAGGCGGCTGACGACGTAGCGCAATGCGCAAGAGATATTACACACGGCAACGGCGTTGATATAATAATTGATACTGTGGGAGCAGCCACCTGGCCCATTGACTTTTCGGCTGTGCGACGAGGAGGGAAGATAGTCTTATGTGGTGTAACATCAGGCGCTCAAACCAATACGAACTTGCAGATGCTTTACTGGAACCAGTTGACGATTCTGGGCTCGACCATGGGCTCCGACGAGGATTTTCGTCAGATGCTCAGGGCGGTTACAATAGCAAAGCTTAAGCCTGTTGTTGACTCGGTAATATCGCTGGATAACGCAAGAGATGCAATGAGCAGGATGGAGGCGGGCGAGCAGTTCGGAAAGATTGTTTTAAGAGTGTCGCAGTAATGTGTTTTGGATCAATCAATTCATAAGAAAGGAACTTATCATGGCTGTAACACCTTCACAAATGCTCACATTGGGAACACCAGCACCAGATTTTAGCCTGCCTGATACGGAAAGTAATATCGTATCACTTGCGGATTTCAAAGGAGCGCCGGCCCTTCTGGTTATTTTCATGTGCAATCACTGCCCGTTCGTTAAGCATATTTTAAGCGGCCTTGTTGAACTTATTAAGAAATACCAGTCCAAAGGAGTAGCCGTTATTGGAATCAATTCAAATGATGTTGTCAGTTACCCAGAGGACAGTCCGGAGAAGATGGCCAACCTGGCAAGAGAGGCCGGCTTTACCTTTCCTTACCTCTATGATGAAACACAGGAAGTGGCGAAAGCATATAATGCTGCCTGTACGCCGGATTTCTTTTTGTTTGACCAGGAGATGAGGCTTGTTTATCGAGGCCAGATGGATGACAGCAGGCCGGGCAACAACATACCCGTAACCGGGGTAGATTTGACAGCAGCGATAGAAGCCGTTATTGCAGGCAGAAAGGTCAATCCCGAGCAAAAGCCCAGTATCGGCTGCAATATAAAGTGGAAGCAGGGAAACCAGCCTCATTATGCAAAATAATACGGATTATCCGCATTTTATATACATCGCAAGCTTTGCACGGAAGGCATTTAAACAGGCCGTTCCTGAAAAGAGACATAATAAAATGAAAGGGTAAAAAATGAACAAACTTCTATATATTCAGGCCTCACCGCGAGGTGAGCGGTCCAAATCCATTACAGCCGCCGACGCATTTGTTTCAGAATATCTAAAAATGCATCCGGATGACCAAAGCGAAACCTTAAATGTTTTCGACCCGGCAATTCCGGAATTTGGCGCACTGGCAGTACAGGCAAAGTACAAAATTTTGCACGGCCAAGAACACAGCACCGAAGACCTGAAGGCGTGGAAGGACGTTGAGAAAGTAATTGATCAATTCACATCCGCCGACAAATACGTCCTTGCTTTGCCGATGTGGAATTTCAGTATTCCATACCGGCTCAAGCTTTACATCGACCTTCTGGTTCAGCCCGGTTATACATTCAGTTACAGTGAAGATACCGGATACAAGGGACTCGTTGTCGGCAAACCGATGTTGGCCGTGTATGCCCGCGGCGGGG
>SMTZ1_10004599_pt1 | contig 15786 bp, 17 predicted proteins | sample DeeMarSWOR136_30_FD_25667 | JGI IMG/M metagenome (IMG submission 25667)
TATACAGCCATTATGTAGAAGTTGTAATAGCAAAAAGTGGAAGACACTCCGTACGATGTAGAATAAATCGATTTTAAAACAAAATCGGTTCTTTACACATTTGATAAGCTTCTTCAGTAAGGCAAAAATTCTTAAATTCTTCTAAAAAGTTGCGGAATTTGTCTTTTTGGGGGAGCCAGAAATACTAACTCATTATTATAAAAATGGGTTATAAAGTTTAAAGCTTGTTCATATTGAACAGGCTTTTTCTTTATCTGGCAAATTATGAAAGACTTAGGGCATATTATTAGAAGGCCAAAGATTAAAAAATTCTTTGGGATATATCCAAAAAAATTTTAAAGATTTAAAAAAAACTTGACATGATATTTTTTTTTTGCTATGTATTTATTATGGGCATATGCTCATATTATAGGGTAATTATATGGGACGTCCCAGAAAGAAAAGGTTTGTATGGCAAAACCCGGTTTCCCACTTTTTTAAATCGGCAGGAATAAGACTTTCTCAAACAGAACATATTATTTTAACAGTCGACGAATTCGAGGCTATCAGGCTTGCTGATTTAGAAGGCCTGTATCAGGAGGAGGCAGCCAAGACTATGAATGTCTCCCGACAGACCTTTGGGAGAATTATTCTGGAGGCTCACAGAAAGATTGCCGAGTATTTGTTAACAGGAAAGTCTCTCAAGATAGAGGGAGGCAATTATATAACAGGAGATAGAATCCTTTACTGTCTTGAATGCAAAAATATCTGGGATAGAGGATTCAGAGGTCCTATGCCTCTGGAATGCCCCGAATGTAATAATACTGCCATCCAGACAGCTGGCCAGGGAGGACCTTTTGGCCGGGGACCGATGAGAGGCCGCGGCCGGAGAAGGGGCGGTCCTCCCTGGCGGTGAAGGAGTAATGATAACAGATGATTTCTTTGATAATTTTAAATGTTATAAAATGATAGAAAGGAGGTGTTTTTAATGCCAGGAGGTGATAGAACAGGTCCTCTCGGTTTAGGACCGGGAACCGGTTGGGGATTTGGTTACTTCCCCGGCTATTCCACACCAGGATATGTTTATCCTTATGGATCAAGAGCATTCGGTTTTGGTCGCGGGTTCGGAAGAGGTCTAGGCTGGGGCCGTGGTGGATTTGGCATGGGAAGAGGTTTTAGAAGAGCATGGGCATATCCCTTTGCTTATAATCCAGGAGTTTATCCATATGCTTCTTATGGTTATCCTGATTATCCCTATGCCCCGAATATAACCCCTGAACAGGAAGCCGATATGATGAGGAAAGAAGCCAGTGCTATGCAGGACGAAATCAACGCTATCAATGAGAGAATAGCCGAATTAGAATCCAAAACCAAAGCCAAAACCAAAGACAAAAGTAAATAGTGTGAAAACACAGGGATAGAATGATTTCATTCTATCCCTGTAAGGAGGTGATTAAATATATATGGAGGAAGAAGAAGCTTCCGGTACACTAATGGCTCGAGAAAAAAAGAAAAGGAAATTCAAAGAGAAAGACACAAAGTTCTTATAAGAACGCAGAGTGTCTGGAGAAGATAAGGGTGGTAAATATGACTATATCCTCAAGCCTATTGACCTGAACTATATAAAAAAACCGGTAAGAAAATCAGAAAACACATTTTATCTTTATCTTTTTCTTGCTTTATTTTTATAGAATATCAGCCTTGTCTAAAGAGTATTCGAAATTTTTTCTCATATTCCTCTTGAAAATCCTCCAAATTATAAAATCGATTTTTTAAGGAATAATTGTGAAATTAGGTATGATAGTTTATTCCGATAATTCTGAAACTGTTTGGAATGCCTCCAGATTGGGGGTTTATGCCCTTAAAGAAAAGGACTCTGTTAGAGTTTTTTTCCTTGCAAAAGTTGTTGGGTGTGAATCAATTGATACTGATAAATTTAAAGTTACAGAACAAATACAAATGTTTGTTGAAAACGGTGGTGAGATTTTGGCTTGCGGAAGTTATCTTAAAGTAAAAAATTCTGAGGGTTCTGAAATTTGTCCTTTACCAACTATGAAGGACTTATATGACTTAATTAAAGAAAGTAACAAGGTTGTTACTTTTTAAAAAAGTATAGAGATTCATTTTCTTCAAAGCACCACTTTTGGTACTCTGCTAAAAAGTCGACGCGTTTTTAAAAAAATGTCCCAAGTCATGAATTCATTACGCTGCAAAGGGTAGCAGAAGTATCTTCTTGGCAATAGGATACTATTAACATGAAAGACGATGTTAAAAAATGGATAGAAGAAGATGGGCAGAAATTCTTAACGGAGATCGGTATAAATAGAGGCCAAACTGTATTAGATTTTGGTTGTGGAGAAGGTCGTTATACAATACCTGCATCTAAAGTAGTAGGCAAGGAGGGCAAGATATATGCATTAGATAAAGATAGAGAAACTTTGGATAAACTGGAAGGGATAATAAAAGAAAGCAATATCAAAAATATTGAATTAGTAAAAGAGAAATCAAGAATTCCTTTAGATAAAGATTCTTTAGATGTGGTTTTATGTTACGATGTAATTCATTATGAAAGTAAAAAGCAAAGAAAAACCATTTACAGCGAAGTCTATAGGGTTTTAAAAGAGAAAGGCCTTTTTTCTGTTTATCCCAAGCACCACAAAAAAGATTACCCCTTAATGGAGTTGGCTAATCTTGATCTGGGACGAATTATAGAGGAGATAGAAGAGGTAGACTTTAGTCTCAAGCAAAAAATTTTAAAAACACTCATACACGATGACTGTTACAATGAAGGTTATGTATTGAATTTTAGGAAGCATTAATGAGCCATTAGGAGATGAAGAAAAGTACGTAGTTGAGGAACTTAAATGGGGGTAAGCAAGTAAAGCCATATTAACGAAATAAGTACGCCCGCATGTGTCAGTTAAAAAAAGAAAGCAAGGTATCCGTTACCAAGAAAGGAGATAGAGGTTACACTTATTTATATTTTGGTGATAAATTGAGTAAGGATGATTTAAGACTTGAAGTGGTCGGAACAATGGATGAGCACTTTTCTTTTTTGGTCAGAGGACCATTTGAATGTTTGTTCATTTGATGTTATCAAGTATACATCTGTTTTTCACAAAAGAAATAAAGGATAATAAAATTTAAAATGAGAACATATTTAGAATGCATTCCATGTTTTTTTGAACAAGCAATAGAATCTGTTCAATTAATTACCGATAATGAAATTATACATAAAGAATTAGTTGATGATGTGGCAAAATTAATTCCTGAGTTTTCACTCTATTCTACTCCACCGGAGATGGCATACAAGATTTCTAAAATAGTTAAGGCAAGATTAGGAGATAGAGATTTATATAAGCAAATAAAAGAAAACAGCAATAAAATGGCTTTGGAATTATATCCGAAATTAAAGAAAAAAGTATCGGAATCAAATGACAGTTTGCTTGCTGCGGTTGAAATTGCTATTGCCGGGAATGTTATTGATTATGGTGCAAAAAGCACATTAGATATTGATAAAGAAATTGAGCAGTTATTTCGAGAAAAATTTTATGATGCAGGAAAAACAATTTTTGAATATGAAGGATTTGTAAAAGATCTTAAAAAAACAAAGCAGGTTCTTTATTTAGCAGATAATGCTGGTGAGGTTGTATTTGACAGGGTGTTGATTGAAGAGTTCTGTTATGAAAAGGATGTTATCTATGCTGTGCGAGATAAGCCAATTATCAATGATGCTCTTATGAAAGATGCGTACGATTGTGGGATTGACAAAATAGCCAAGGTTATCTCAAGCGGAGTAGAATCTCCGGGAACCATTCTCAGATATTGTTCAAAAGAATTTATAAAGATTTTTGAAAATGCAGAGTTTATTATCAGTAAGGGACAGGGGAATTATGAGGCATTAAGTGATATCAGAAAGGGCATATATTTTTTGTTTAAGGTAAAATGCCCAGTTATTGCCAGACATGCTGGAGCAGAAGTTAGAGACGTTGTTTTATTAAAAGGATAATTTGTAAGGAGACAAAATTGGAAATAAAAGAGTAACAGGGAGACGTTCCTGAAGTTTGGAAGAACTTGAAATTCAGTGGAAGGAGGTATAAGATTTAGTCATAGGACGAACAAGAAAAAAAGATTGTCTTGTAACATTGGTAACACGGAACTGCCCGTACAGTTTGCGAGCCAGGAATTTACGAGTATTCTTTTAAATGCCAGGATCAAAATCATCATGGACGGTCATGGTCGTGTCAACGACAACATCTTTGTGGAACGACTCTGGTGGACAGTGAAGTACGAAGAAGTCTTTCTTCATGATTGCCGGACTGTTTCAGAAGCACCTTTACCTCTGTCCAACTATTTTCACTTTTACAAAACGGAGAGAATCCATGAATCACTTGGATATCTTACTCCCTATGAAGTATATGATGCCAAAGAACCATTAGTAAGAGAATAAACTGCTATCCGATTGTCAAAACATATCTTGGAGGGGAAGACAAAAGATATAATGTTAAACCAGATTATAAAGTTAAAGATTTATTCGACGCTGTAAAATTAATCAAAGATTATAAATGCCGAGAAAAGATAAAAGAAAATTGATTAGTAATATAAAAACTTCTGAGGATGAATATGAAAATATTTATACTTAGTATAATATTTCTAATTATATCTATAGCCTTTTCTATGTTAGGACTAGGAGGAGGAGTTCTTTATGTCCCAATACTTATATTCTCAAAAATTCAAATATATGATGCCGCTTCTACGAGTTTGAGTGTGATTTTTATTACTTCAATTTCTGCTTTTTTCGTGTTTTTAAAAAATAAACTTGTAGACTGGAAATTAGCACTTTTCATAGATCCTCCCACAGATCTCATGGCGTTTGTGGGTGGATATTATTCGGCTTATTTTTCTGAAAGTATTATCAAGTCCATTTTGGTATTGGCACTTATTTTGGCTGGGATATTGATGATAAGAAAGGAAAAATCAGAGTCTGTTAAATCTACAAGAAAGAAATGGTGGATTTGGAATAGAAAATTTAATGAAAGACACTATGATGTAAACTTAATGATTACCCTTCCTATTACAGCTAGTATAGGACTTGTTTCAGGAATGGTAGGGATTACAGGAGGAATAGTCAAAGTACCTCTTATGGTTCTTTTTTGCGGCGTGCCAATGGATATTGCCATTGCAACTTCTACAGTTATGGTAGCTGTAACAGCCCTTTTTGGGCTCTTTGGCCATATTCTTGTTGGTCATTTTGATTGGAATATGGTTGTTTTTCTTGGAATAGCAGCGTTTATTGGAGGCCAGGTTGGAAGTAGATTATCTATCAAGAGTGACAAGAAAAGACTGAAAAAGATATTTGGTTGTGTGCTTATAATCATAGCTGTGAAAATATTTTTTGATGTGTTAGGATAGAAAAATGAACAGAGTTGATGCCATAGAGTTAATTAAATCAAAAGTTAAGAATAAAAATCTTATTAAGCACATGCTTGCTGTTGAAGCTTGTATGAAGAAATTAGCTAAACAGTTTGGTCAAGATGAAGATAGATGGGGTTTAACGGGGCTTTTACATGACTTAGACTATGAGCTTACAAAAGATGATTTTTCTAAACATGGATTTTTAACGGAGGAAATTCTAACACAGAAAGGTATATCAACTGATATCATTGAAGCAATAAAAGCACATCCTGGACATATTGAAAGAAAAACTATTATGGCTAAGGCTCTTTATGCAGTTGATCCTTTAACAGGTCTGATAGTAGCGGCTACTCTTATGCATCCGGAGAAAAGTTTAAAAGCAGTTGATACTCAATTCGTGCTTAATCGCTTCAAGGAAAAAAGTTTTGCTAAAGGAGCGGATAGAGAACAGATTTGCAGCTGTGAGGAATTAGAAGTTTCCCTTGAAAGATTCATTGCTATTTGTTTAGAAGCAATGAAGGAAATTAGCAAAGATTTAGGTCTTTAGATGCGTTAGTTACTAAAAGGACAATTTAGAAAAGAATATAAAGATAACTTTATTGGTAATGGTGTTGGATGGATATTGAAATTTTAGGAGCTGAATCCTTAGGGGTACGAGGTCTTTGTTGTTTTGTGAAAACTAAAAATTATAGGATTCTAATTGACCCAGGAGTAGCTTTAGGTTACACCAGATATGGTTTGCTACCCCATCCAGTCCAGGTAGCAGTAGATGAAAGGGTACAAAAAAAGATTATAAAAAGATGGGCGCAAGCTACTGATATAGTAATTAGCCATTTTCACGGAGACCATATTCCTTTAGTAGATGCAAATCCTTATCAATTTGCCCTTAAAAGAATAGTTGACTTAAATCAAAAGGTCAGGATTTTGACCAAGGATTTATCCCATTTGTCTGCGATTGAGAAAAAACGTGTAGAGTCTTTTCCTCTTAGTCTAAAGAAAAATTTCATTTCAATAGAAGAAAAAGAAAAGGGACCAATGGCTTTTTCTAAATCAGTACCTCATGGAGAGGCAAACGATAATCCGGAGACAGTAATGATGACCAGAATTAAAGAAGTCGGAGATGCGTTTGTGCATGCTTCTGATATCCAACTTCTCAATAATGAAGCAATCTTTAAGATATTATCTTGGTCTCCTAATATAGTGTTGGTTGGTGGACCCCCTCTTTATTTATCTAAACTTTCTAAGAATCAAATTAAAAGAGCTTGGTATAATGCCAAACAGCTCTCTTGTAAAGTTGATGTTTTAATTCTTGATCATCACTTAATGAGGAGTTGTAAAGGAGCTGAATGGTTAAAGCGCTTATCATCCAAAACAGGGAAAAAAGTTATTTGTGCGGCCGATTTTATGAGAAGACCTAGGATGTTGCTTGAAGCTAAACGCAAGCAGTTGTATAAAGATATGCCTGTCCCTGAAGATTGGCATAAAAATTATGCAGAAGGTAAGGTTCATACTGACTCTTATTGGCGCAAAGCCTTAAAACTTTATAAGAAAATAGAATTCAATAATTAGAAGAATGGAACTAACAGTTCTAGTAGATAACAATACAATAATTGATCAGTATTTCATTGGGGAACCTGCTTTATCTTTTTGGATTGAAGCGGACAATAAAAAAGTTCTTTTTGATACAGGTTTTTCAGATGCATTTATAAAAAATGCGAGAATTTTAAATATAGATTTGAAAAAAGCAGATTATATTATTTTATCGCATGGGCATTTAGATCATACAGGGGGGTTGGAATCATATATTGATTTATTTAAAAATAAAAGAAAAAATATTAATTCTTCGACTCCGCTCAGGATTAATAGTAAGCGAAGTCGAACTATCAAGTTAGTGGCACATCCTCTTATCTTTAACAGGAAGTTTTATGAAGGATTTGGCGATATTGGGATGAAGGTTAAAAAGGAGGAAATAGTGGGTTATTTTGATTTAAAATTATCAAGAAAACCTTTATGGTTAACTAAAAACCTATGCTTTTTGGGTCAAATCCCCATGACGAATAATTTTGAAGTAAAAACGCCACTTGGTACAGTTATGAAAAATGGGAAAGAATTTGCTGATTATTTAATGGATGATAGTGCCTTAGTATATAAGTCGACAAAAGGAATGGTTGTTATTCCGGGATGCTCTCATTCCGGTATCTGCAATATCATTGAATATGCAAAAAAGGTCTGTGGGAGGCAGAAGATATTGGATATTGTTGGTGGATTTCATCTTCTGAGTGCCGAAAGAAAAGTTTTGGATAGGACTATTGAATGTCTTAAATCTTGTAAGATTATGAATTTTCATCCTTGTCACTGCACTGACTTGCAAGCAAAGATCGAACTTGGAAAACACTTTTCAATACGAGAAGTAGGCTCAGGACTAGTTTTAAAATACAATTAAATTTGCACTTATGACTTATGTCGAGACGTGTTTCTGAAACAATGTCTCAAGTCATGAATTCATTACACAAAGACCCAAAATACTAAGGAGGTTATAAGAATGAAAGAAAAGGTAGTAAACGAGGGTATTTTAAATATTAGAGCAAAGGGAAGTAATATTTTCAGAGAGAGGCCTCATATGTTGCCGGGGGTTTCCCTGATGATTGCTGGAAATGTCCTCAAGTCAATAAAAGATTTAAACAGACCCTTTGTGACTATAATAAATTCCTATACCAATCAGATTCCCGGCCATGCTCACCTTGATAAATTAGGGGCTATTTTGAAGAAAGAGTTGGAGAAGCAAGGGGTGAATGTATGGTATGCAAATATCGGAGGTGCAGTTGGGGATGGGATTGCTATGGGCCATTTTGGAATGAAGTATTCTTTACCTTCTAGGGAACTCATTGCTGATCAGATTGAAACTATTATCGGGGCTCATCCTTCTGATGCTTGGATTGGATTAGGCAATTGCGATAAGATTGTTCCTGCAATGTATAATGCCATGGTAAGGATTAATATTCCTTCATTGTTCAGGAGATACTGCAAGGCAATTGTTTGAAAAAGAATACCGTAAAAATTTTATAAATGTTGGTGTAGGAAAAATAATAACTAGAGAGGATTTGCTGTAAAACTACATAGATATTTTTTTATAATAAAAGAGAAACAAAGGCTTGGAAGAATTATAAACAGATTTTGAAAGGAACATTTGAAAAGATTTACACTAATAAAACACGAACAAGTCTCTGTCAGAGATTTTGTCCTGAGAAGACCAATGAGCCTAAATCTCTAGAAGCCATTGTAAAAATTCAGAAAGCTTCAAAATGAAATATAAAGAAAAGATTGAAAAACTAAAAATGGAAAGGAACGCAATTATTCTCGCTCATGTTTACCAAAGGGGAGAAGTGCAAGATATAGCCGATTTTACTGGTGACTCATTAGATCTGAGTAAAAAAGCAGTTGGTACGGATGCGGAGATAATTGTGTTTTGTGGTGTAAAATTTATGGCTGAGACAGCGGCCATATTAAATCCAGATAAAACGGTTCTTCTCCCGGTTAAAAATGCAGGCTGTGATCTGGCAGACATGGCGACAGTAGAGGAACTAAGGCAGAAAAAGAAGGAACATCCCAAAGCTGTAGTAGTCAGTTATGTTAATAGCTCAGCTGCAATCAAGGCAGAGTCTGACATCTGCTGCACATCAGCTAATGCTGTCAATGTTGTAAAATCATTAAAAGGGGTTGTTTTATTTGTTCCAGATAAAAATTTGGGAAGTTACGTAGCGAAAAAGACAGGAAGAAAAATAGGTAAAGATATTATACTATGGGATGGCTATTGTTATGTTCATGAGGAAGATATTGATGTTAAGAAAATAGAAGCCTTAAGAAATACTTATCCTCACGCAAAAGTCATGGTCCATCCAGAGTGCAATCCAAAGGTTACAATGATAGCAGATTATATTGGTAGCACTTCTGGGATGCTGAAACATGCCAGGCATTCAGAGACTAAAGAATTTATTGTGGGAACCGATGATGGATTAATTCATAGATTGCAAAAAGAAAATCCTGATAAAAGATTTTATTCCCTTAACGCCCTTTGTGAAGATATGAAAAAGATATATTTAAAGGATGTAGTTAAGTCATTAGAAAAAATACAGTATAAAATTGAAGTTCCTAAAAAGATAAGCGATAAAGCAAAAAACGCACTTGATAGAATGCTAGAAATATAATAAATAATATTTTGAAAATATGTTGAGAATTTCAATTCATTTTTCGCTCGGAATAACTCTTATATACTTGGGCAAATTGTTTTTTAAAATTTGGTTCTCAATCATGAGATATTCTTTCTATCTTCGAAGACTCCCATGGACCAATTTACCAATGCAGCATAGTAGTTCTTTAAAAATGTTTTGACCTTCAAAGGAGATCATTACGGGCCTGTGGCCATTGCCAAAACGGATGAGCGTGTCAGAGGCGAATGCACACAATTCAGGGAAAATTATGCCGGATTAGTAAAGAGATTTAAATAAATCCCTCTTTGCTTTTTTGGTAGAAATCAATTTGTCAGAGGATTCAACCTGTTTTTAGCGGCATGTTTTTTTGCGAAAGGAGAGGGAATGAAAGGAAAAAATATATGCAGATGGTATGATGAGACATCCGGAATGAAAAGAGCCTATGACAGGGGTTTGCTGGATAGAAAATGGATTGAAGATTACTGCTTGAATGGTGGCAAAGCCTGTGTGAGAAAAGTAAGGTTTGAACAAGAAGGGTATGTGTCACCTGATTACGTTCTTCCAGACGGAACAGAGGATGAAACCTTGAAGAAGCTGGTCAAAGAAGGGGGTTTTTAAAAAATATTTATTTGCGTTAGTTACTAAAAGGACAATTTAGAAAAGAATATTAATTAGATATAAAAAAGTTCTAGAAAATGAGTTCCGAAAAGCCAAAAAATATTGATAAATATAAAAAATAATAAGCTTTTTCGATATCGTTAAGGCTCCAATTCTTAAATTCTTCTAAGAAGTTGCGAAATTTGTCCGATTGCAGGAGCCAGAAATAGCCCTCGAATCTCTTATTTCTTTCTTTTCTTGTCGAAACAAATAGTCCCTAAAACTGCCGATTTATCTCTAAATAAGCCATTATTTAATAGGCTTTATTTAACAGTTTTCAGCTAATATTAGAAAATTTTTGTACCCGCTCTTTACATCCTTTTCTGGTTATGTTATTTTTTATTAAAATTTTTCATTTTTTTATAAAAGGAATCAGAGATGGAAAAGAAAAAGTCTGGTAAAAAGATATCAAAGAAACCTCTCAAACAATGGGTAGAACTCAGCTTTTATGCACCAGAGGCAAAGGGGGTTTATCTCGTGGGAGAATTCAACGACTGGAACAGAAAATCTCATCCCATGAAAAAGAATAAAGAGGGAATCTGGAAAAAAAGGATCAAGCTATTTCCTGGTCGCTATGAATACAAGTTGATTGTTGATGGCGAGTGGTTTCAGCATATTCCTGGTACAGAATGGGTTACTAATCCCTTTGGTACTCAAAACTGTGTTCTCTACGTAAAGTAAGTATCTGCATCTACAGCTTTTTAAATCCATATCATAAAAAGCTAAAAAAATTAAAAAAAGAAGTTCTTGTGATGGAATACTCCTTAGAGCATAAAACAAACAAGAAAATCTCGCCTGGGAAAAGTACCCCCTTAGGAGCAACATTAGTAAATGAAGGGGTGAACTTTGCTCTTTTTTCTCAGTATGCAAAAGAGATATACCTTCTTCTCTTTGATAGTTCTGATGGAGACCCTACCGATATTATAAAATTAGAGAATCGCACTGACAAAATTTGGCATGTCCTTGTACACGGAGTAAAGGCTGGCCAGCTTTATGGATATAAGGTAAGAGGAGATTATAAACCGTCAGATGGGATGAGGTTTAATGAAAACAAGTTTCTTATTGATCCATATGCAAAAGCAATTACTAACAAATTCAGGAACCAAGATAATCTGCTTCTTGGATACAACATGGGCTCTCAAGAAAAAGATTTTGTTTTGGACGAGCGGGATAATACTCACATAGTTCCAAAGTGTATTGTTATAGATGATGATTTTGACTGGCAAAATGACAAAAGCCCAAATATTCCTCCGGAAAAACTCATTATTTATGAGGTTCATACAAAAGGCTTTACCGCTCACAAATCTTCAGGAGTAAAATCTCCTGGTACTTATTTTGGTTTTATTGAAAAAATTCCTCATCTCAAGGAACTAGGTGTTAATGCTGTAGAACTCCTTCCTATTCAAGAATTTTATATACGAGGACATCTGTTGGATAAGGGTTTAAGCGAGTACTGGGGTTATAATACAATAGGTTTTTTTGCCCCCGAAATATCCTATAGCACTCAAAGTTCTCTTGGCTGCCAGGTAAATGAATTTAAGACACTTGTGAGAGAGCTCCATAAGGCAGAAATCGAGGTGATACTGGATGTTGTATATAATCACACAGGTGAGGGAAACGAGCTAGGTCCTCATTTATGCTTTAAAGGGATTGATAACCCTACATATTACGCCCTTAAAGGTCCTAAAGAGCAGCCTTACCGATATTACATAAATGATACGGGGTGTGGGAATACATTAAACTTAGAAAATCCCGTAGTGATGAAGCTTGTTATTGATTCACTTCACTATTGGGTAGAAGTGATGCATGTAGACGGATTCCGTTTCGATCTGGCATCAATACTGGCTCGAGTAAAAGGCAGTTTTAATAAAAGTTCTGCCTTCTTTGAGACGGTTTCAAAAGATACTGTATTGAAAAGAGTAAAAATGATTGCCGAACCCTGGGACTTGTTAACCTATCAAGTTGGAAACTTTCCAGTAAACTGGTCTGAATGGAATGGAAGGTTCAGGGATACAGTAAGGCGATTCCTAAAAGGAGATCCAGACCAAGTAAGGGATTTAGCATGGAGATTAACTGGATCAGCTGACCTTTATGGTGACGACGAAAGGTCACCCTACAACAGTATAAATTTTATAACCTGCCATGACGGTTTCACTCTCAGAGACCTTTTTACGTATAACACTAAACATAACGAAGCCAATCTTGAGGATAATAAAGATGGGACGGATGATAACAATTCATGGAACTGCGGTACTGAGGGAGAAACAGATGATATGAATATCGTAAATCTGCGTAAGCAGATGATTAAGAATGCTATATGCTGTTTCTTCTTTTCTTTAGGAACACCTATGATTTCAGGCGGAGACGAGTTTATGAGAACACAAAATGGTAACAATAATACTTACTGCCAGGACAATGAAATGAGCTGGTTTAACTGGGAGTATGTAAAAAATTATTCAGATGTCTTTGAATTTTTCAAAAAGGCCATCGCTTTTAGAAAAAGATACAAGATCTTACAAAAAAAGAAGTTTTTATCAGGTACGGATACAGACAAAGATAATGTACCTGATGTAGCATGGTTTGGAGATAACTTAGATAAGCCTCCCTGGGGTAATTCTGAACTGAGAATTATATGTTATCAGCTCGATGGAAGCGAATCTCCCTCTCAACTTGGAAATTACCATCTCTTTTTTATCCTTAATGCAGATTTCAACACGCACTCTATAAAACTCCCCTATTATGAAGCGATGAAGTGGTACAGGGTTATCGACACAAGCTTCAAAAACGGAGAAGATTTCTTTCCTCAAGGTAATGAGATAATCCTTGAACCTCAGGATAACTATAAAGTTAATCCAAGAAGCACTGTTGTGTTATTGAGTAAATTGTGATTTTTTTATAAGTAGTTTTTTAAAAGGGAGAAATAGGTTTAAATTTTATTAAGAGTTTTAGCTAATTTTGTCTTTTAAAAAAGGGGGCAAAAGGGACATAAAAAAATATCTATTAAATAAAAGTTTGGCTTCAGTATTTAATTGATTAGCACAATTCCCTCCTATAAAGGACAAAAATAGGCAAGATTTTAGAGATAGTTTTATATGTTGTAATTGTAAGGCGAGCCAGATATTCTAACATATTAATTTAAAAAGATTTAAACATTTTATGCCTGCTAATAATTAGCAGGCTTTTCTTTATCTGACAAAATATCAAAAGCTTAGGGCATTATTTTTTTAGCTTAAATTTCATCCAAATCCTCTCTGGTTGTATTTATTCTGCATGGGGAAGGATAAAAAAGAACCAAACTCTATCTAGCAAGCTGCAAAAAGTTATTGCAAAAATATCTTTTTCTGTGATAGAAAATAAGCGGTTCAGTTTAAAGGAGAGATTATTATGAGAAGAATAGAATTAGTGATCTTAGGAATTTTTCTATCAGGAATTTTCAGTTTAGTTTCTGCAGCTGAAATGGGGTCATTTAAATATAGTGATTTTCAAACACCAACTTACTGCAGCGCCTGTCATAATGAAATCTATCAGGAATGGGAAGAATCTCTTATGGCGCAATCGTTCACGCATAAATGGGATGAGATCGAATACTCATAAATGGGATGAGATCGAATACTTTAAATTAGCCTTACCTCATGCATTAAAGGAGCCAAAAGTAGCTGGGGTAAAAGGGGGTTGTGTAGCCTGTCATGGACCATTAGCCTTTTTATCTGGAGATATTCCGCCAAAAAAGCCCGAGGAGAAAACAAGGGCAAATGAAGGGGTATCCTGCGAAATATGTCATAATATTATCGGTTCAACAGAGAAAGAACCCTATAATTTCAGTTACTCCATTGATCCTAAAGGAAATATCAAACGAGGCCCCCGAAAGGATTCTGAAAGTCCGGTTCACAAGACAGCATTTTCACAATTCCATAAAAGTGCTCAACTCTGTGCGACCTGTCATGATGAGGCCAGTCCATATGGGGCATGGGTTAAATCTACTTATCGGGAGTGGAAAAAGGGACCCTATGGCAAAAAGGGCATTATATGCCAAGATTGTCATATACATCGATCGCCAGGAATAGCAGGTCTTGGTGGCAAAAAAAGAAGAGATATGGCTCATCATGTTTTTCAGGGCGCTCATGATCCTAGCAAACTAAGAGGGGCCATTGATATTGCCATTTATGCCAGTAAAGAAAAGATAAAGCCTGGAGAAAAGATAGTCTTAAAGGCCATTCTATTTAATGGTAAAGCAGGCCATAAGATTCCTACCGGTTCAACAGAGGAGCGTCAACTCTGGTTACATGTAAAAGCAATTGATGCCGATGGGAAAAAGTTTCATTTGCCAGTAGATGAAAAAGGATTTCCTGGGGAAGAATATACAATTACTTCCCACAAGTTAGCCTACCAAGACATAGGCGATATTATGGATATTTCTAATTTTAAAGGACTCTCTCGAGATGGTGATGATATAAAAGAGGGGGATCGTATCTTTCGTATGCCTTTCTTTGATCCCAAAGGCCGTATGACCATAGCCCAGTGGAATACCGCCAAAAACGATCTGGTGGATTACCGTATCGGACCCCAGGAGATGAAGATTGAAACCTTTACATGGAGGATTCCTCAGAATGTCAATCCTCCTCTTAGAGTAGTGGCTACTTTGAATTATCGTTTGTTGCCTAGTTCAGTGGCTAAGTTCTTGGGGGTGCCCGACGAGGAGATTGTAATTTTTAAAGTAAATGAGACTTTTTTGGAATTAAAATAAATATCTGACAATTAAAAGATAAGTCTATATGTAAGATTTGCGTCGGGGACCATTTATTGTAATCTATTGATTTATAATGAGTTATAAAGATAATAGCCTGCTAAAAGCTAGCAGGCTATTTCTTTATCTGGCGAAGTTCTAAAGAATGAGGGCATTTTTTTGACGAGGCCCTTTTCGTATCTAAATACCTATTTAAGGTTCCTTCTTTAAAAAGATTATCTTTACTAAATACCGTAAAAATTTTTGGAAATACTAGTATTTTTTCGAGTTTTCAAACGCTACTCGATTTATTATTGTAAGTTGAGAAATATGGAAAGATATTTCCGTAATTCTGAAAAATATTAACTTTAAAAAAATAATATAAAAGAGGGTAAATAAATATGGTGTCCTTTTTATTGATAACCTTGTTTGTAATGGCAGTCCTGATAACACTAGTCTTGGTAAATGAGTAATTTAACATTTATCCTGAATTATCCAATGAAGGAAGATTCAGAGTCAAGTTTAATGCTAAGGTCTTTACATTGATTTTACAGGGGAGAAATAGAAATGAAAATCAATAGATACAAAATTGAAACGATTCTTAGAGAGAAGATAGAGCACGGCTCATTGGACGATCAAGAACTTGCACATATCTTAAAAGTTCATTCTTCGACTGTATCAAGATGGAGAAAAAAATTTAATATTCCTCCGGCAGATAAGTTCGAGAAGAAATTTAGAAAAAAATATGGTAGAGATTCAATCGAGATATTTAAGAAGATGATAGAAGAAGAGTCTTCTCTTCAG
>SMTZ1_10007236_pt1 | contig 15784 bp, 14 predicted proteins | sample DeeMarSWOR136_30_FD_25667 | JGI IMG/M metagenome (IMG submission 25667)
GGAAAACAAGGAATCCTTGGAACCTCGAACAGGGATCCAGCGGCTCTTCAGCCGGATCAGCAGCCGCCACAGCCGCTGGCCTCGTCGGCTTTTCGATCGGGACAGAAACTTGGGGATCCATCATCTCACCCTCCACACGCTGCGGAGTCAGTGGTCTCCGGCCGACCTTCGGCCGGGTGAGCCGGCACGGGGCTATGGCTTTAAGCTGGAGCATGGATAAGATCGGTCCTATCTGCCGCTCAGCCGAAGACTGTGCCCTCGTCTTCGAAGCAATCTACGGACCCGATGGCAAGGACTTGACAGTGGCGGACCTTCCTTTCAATTATGACCCAGGGCTCGACCTCAAAAACATCCGCATCGGGTATCTCAAAAAAGCCTTCGAAGAGGATTACCGAGGAAAACAGAATGACGAAGCCTCCCTTCAGACTCTCCGTTCACTGGGGATCGAGTTTGTCCCTTTCGAACTCCCCCAGCTCCCTGTGGAGGCTCTTTCGTTCATCCTCAACGCCGAAGCGGCCGCCGCCTTCGACGAGCTGACACGAAGCGGGAAGGACGATCTGCTGAAAAGGCAGGTGCGCAGAGCTTGGCCGAATGTCTTTCGTCAAGCAAGATTCATCCCTGCCGTGGAATACATTCAAGCCAATCGGATCCGGACCCTTCTTTTGCAGGAGATGGCCCAGAGGATGAAAGAGCTGGATGTCTATGTGGCTCCTTCTTTCGGCGGCAATAATCTTCTCTTGACGAACCTTACCGGGCATCCCGCAGTCGTTGTTCCTAACGGCTTCGATGAGGAAGGGAATCTGACGAGCATTTGTTTTATCGGAAATCTTTTCGAGGAAGCGAAAATTCTCAGGCTGGCGAAAGCTTTTCAAGGAGTGACAGACTTCCATCTCCAACATCCAGATCTGGATGAAGAGATGAAGAACTGAAATCTAATGAAGGCACAATAAATGACATGACAAGATATAGTCGCCGCCGAGGCCGCCCCCAGCCCCCGAACCCCGGGGAATCAGTCCCGTCGGTTCCCCCCGTTGGAAAAGCCGACGGGGCCCCCCTCCGCTACGGGGGCTTGATGGCGGCCTCGGCGGCGACCATAGATTATAACATCATTTATTACGTTCGCAATCGTTGATATTCCGAGCGGCCGCAGTCGTAAAGGAGACGCCTGAATTTGGATATTCGGGATTTTCCGTTAGAACTTAAGACTGTTTACGCGATCGGGCGTTAAAAAAGCCCGGCCAGAAGGACATCGGCATGGAAAAGTTCTCTTGTCCGGCGGCGAGTCCCCCAATCCACCGTTTCTTTAACCGTGATGTAAAACCAGAATTTATCGAATAATCTCAGCTTTTTCACGTAATACTGAGCAAAATCTGTGACATTATCAACTAAAATTGTGCCTTTTTCTCTGCCACCCTCATCGAGGAGAGCGATCGAATGATTTTCTCCGCCTCCCTCACCTTGTGTCTCTGTTATGAGCCGGCCGTAGACTCTGACTTTTTCCTTGCCTTCCCATCCGTCCTTCTTGTCGTAGGTGATGTTTTCTAAGACTTCGAATTCCTCTCTTGACTCAAGATCCAGATAATCATCCAGAGCAACCTCTTCACTCCTAGTAAAAATCTTCCTCCAGACATTTTCTGCTTCTTTAATTTCAATCTCATCGGCGACCAGGATCGAAGGATTCTTGAGTGAAAACTGCCCTTTCCCCCGGATGTCATTGTCGATTAACGAGTCGGTTTCACCAACATCCAAGGGCCCTTGAACAACGATATCAAATCCTCGAACTTTGGGAACAAAAAGATACTTGCCAACGGCTACTTTGACCGTTCCTTCGAATTCGATGACTCCCTCTTCTAAAGTGGCTGTTCCTTCTTCTTCAACAACTTCTTCGCTTTTCTTACAGGCTGTCTGTCCGCCCAAGGTCAGCATCAAACAAAGTCCGAACAAAATGAGATACCGAATCCTTGTCATAGCTCACACCTCCAAATGGTTTATCATGCCAAGCGTGTGCACTTTTTTTCGTAAGCTTATGCTGTGCGCAGTCAACGGAAATCATTTATACCATTCGAGGGACCAAAAGTAAAGAGGAAAAATATCAATGAACTGGGGAGATTGAGGTTGGCTTACCGTCTTCTCACCTTTGATCCGGACGAACGGGGAGTGCGACTGGAGGAGCTCCGGGAGACTGACCGAGAGGATTGTTTGCCACTCCCTGAAAAACTCCGAGAGGAGGATATTTTTCCGGAAAATGATAAAGATCGACTCGAGGATGATTTCACCCGAGAAAATCCACTCGAGGGAGAGAGATACGAGCTTCGCGGCGAAGAGTAGGAGGAGCTTGATCGTGATCGACTGATGCTGGGGGAACTCCTGTAACTTCCCCAGCTTGAACTCAATCCTTTCTGGATGTACGAGGAGTTCGGACGGATATATCCTCTTGACGAACTCGATTGGTAGACTGATCCCGAACTCCGAGAGACAGGACTCCTGAAAGACACTTCGTTTCTCGATTGATAATAAGAGATCCGCGAGGATGAACTGGAACGAGATTTCGTTGCCGAATAACTGCTCAACGGATGACTGGAAGTGGGGGTTCTGATAGTCTGGGTGACGGATCGACTGGAGCTGGGATAGATTTTGAACCGATCCGCTGTCGTTTTTGATCCTCCAGATGGATTTCTCAGGCTTTCACTGACCGTCTTTGGTGATGAACGGGAAATTGTCGATCCTCCAGTGCTCCGAGAGGAGTAATGCTTAACTGAGGATTCAGGCCTCAAATTTCTGATGGTTGAACGAGAGTTCCTTTCCAGGGAGGAAGAGGTGCTAACTCTCGACTTTGAAAAATCAGAGACGCTCCTTCTTGAGGGATAGGTTTTCAGGCTCGAAGTGGAACGGGCGCTCCGGTCGATCCCTGTCAGAGAGCCTCGAGAGGTTTCAGACATTTTTTGAGAGAGAGGAGAGCTTCTAACAGGTATTCTCCCTGTCGATGGTGAATGGGACAACGTCGTTTTTCCCTCAGAATCCGAGCGGATCGGCCTGGATGATCCGAACACCGAGGAGGTGCGGCTGAGTGAGTTTGACTTGACAGATTTCGACGAGGACAGGGGAGAGGCCCTTCCTGACGCAAAGCCCTGGGTGACCTGCCGAAGAGAAGATCGAGCCAGGGCCTTCTTGGCTGAAGCGGTGACTATGCCATCCGCATTCCGAACAGGTCTCACAGCCGGCTGTTTGGCTGACAAGGCTATTTTTCCCAGTCGTGAGACTTGGTCGCGACCAAGAGCGACTTTCGAGATGCGCTTAGCCTGCAGCTGATTCTTATGGACGACGGTCAAGGCTCGAGAATGGACAGGATAGTAACGGTCATAATGGCGCCCATAAAAACGGTTGTTGACGATGACCACAGGATAACCGTAATGGCTGAGTGGGCACCAGCCGACATAATCATGACCCCAATACCAGTGGACCCAGGACGGGCCCCAGTGGCGGGTGGGAATCCAATACCAACCCAGCCCCAAACGCCAATGCCATCGGCCATAGTGGTAGACACACCAGCCCCAGGGTTCATACGAGACCCAATTCCAGCCGATGATGGGATACCACACCCAGCGGCCGTAGTAGTAGGGGCGCCAATCATAGTAATGATATACGGTCGGCACCCAGACATAACCGTAAGGCTGTTCATACACCCAACGGCCGTTGTCAGCAAGCTCTTCTTCGTACTCGTACATTTCTTCTGGTAAGTATCTCCTGGTACTGGTTTGAACGTAACGGGTATCACGCGATTGATTCCAATCTGCAAAACTATCCTCATAGGTGCCGTACAAGGAAGCCGGATCTGCCTGAATGTATCCCTCCCTGGCTACGACTCTTTCTTGACTCCGGACCATGAGCGAGGTTTCTGCCCCTGCGGCTTCGGCCTTCCCCTCGAGCACAGAGAATTCGCTCTCTCTGTTTTCCACGACCTTTAAATGGTAGAGTCCTTCTTCCAAGATGTAAAACGACCCATCCGGAGTGTGAATCTCAAAATCCTTTTCTCTTTTCAGAGAGTTCACTCTTAAGAAAACCTCCCCTGAAAGGAGATGAATCTTGATCAGGTCGTCTCCTTGCTCAGGAAGACTGACGAGATCCACTTGAGTGTAGCTGTTGATGCGAAGATAGTTTCGTCGGCCAAAATGGAGTTCCGCCCGTCCTTCACGGGTCCCGATTTTATCGCCTTGGATCAGGACCAAGTTTACCACTCCTTGTTCATAACCCATGTCTCCAGTTCTCTGGATGTACACATCTCCGTTGACATAACTCAATCGTGAGTAGCTGTAGCTGTAGTATTCTCCTTCGGAAGAAGATAAGGCAAACCCATACAAAAATACGAAACAAGCGAAAGTCATTGAAATCTTTTTCATCTCTCCTCCTTTCCGTAATAGACTTCTGCAAAAAATATGCCAATCATCTCCTCCTGGAGGTGACTTCGGGAACAGCTTTCATTGTCCTTGTTTCAGGACAGTTGGCAACATTATATGCCATGAAAAGGAAATCCGATGGCCCTCGAACCACAAAACGAGGGAAAGGTATAGCTGATAGGATGTGTGAGGTTAAACGGGCTTTAATAGATTCTGATGCGTTGTTTATCGGAAAGTGGGTAGGGAGATCCTTATCCAGGCATGCTAGACTTAGGGGGACCCCAAGAGGTGCGTCTCTGGTGGGGGAAGGATGTAGCCTCTTCCAGGCTACTCCTTCCTCTTTTTGAATCTTATCCGACTGGCCTCGTCAAATCAAATGACAGGAGACAGAAAAAGAATATCAGGCCTTCTTCAGGATGGGCATGCCGGTTCTTTCGGTCTCGACAGCTTTGTATCCGGCGGGAACGGCATCCATGGATCCTGCCCTGATATCACGGGCGAAGAAGTAGATTCTCTGCATCCTGCCGCCCTTCAGGTTGACATCTTTGTAGTGAAGATAGTAAGTCACCCCTTTTGAATTTTTGAATTGATACGCCATCTCTCAAACCTCCAAAATGAATTTATGGGATTAAAAATGGTATCCTAAACTCAGCCCGAATAGGTGAGCTGTATTCTTATAGGTCCCCTCTCCCAGGTTGATCGCTCCGATCGTATAGATATCCCTGTTCGGGCTTTCTCGATCTTTGAAGGGTTCATACTGATAGGCAAGATCGAGTGTGAAATTCTTGCCTTTGTAACCGAATCCGGCCGTAAACCCCAACCGGTCCGCATCGGGCAGAATCGGATCCACGGATTCAGTCGGCTGGGGATTCTTATCATAGAAAAATCCACCGCGTAGAGCGACATTTTCGTTGAGCATGTATTGGATTCCGGTCCGGATGATGTAGGTATTATCCCAGTTTTCCTCAATGTGTTTGTCTTCGAACTCAACACTCGGATCAGGGGATGGTACATCAATCTCAACATTAAGCGCGTCAAAAGAGCCAAAGAAGTAGATATGCACATCCGCCGAGAGCATCAGGTTATCGGTGACCCAAAAACCACCTCCGAACCCTAAAATATGAGGAAACTTGAAATCAAGAGCTGCGGTCCCTCCTTTGACAAAGGATAAGGCATAAAGAATATTTTGTTCCACACCTTGTTCCACAATCGGTTTTACTGCTTCTAATCCTGGAGGAACTGTAGCTGTGGCTGTGGCGACGGCTTCGTCCGTAAACAATGCCAGGTCGCCGTCGAATTTGACCGTGAAACCGCTTCGCCAGTTGACGCCCAGGGAGTAATTTTCTCCCTTGTACAGAAGACCGGCGTTCCAGCCGAAAGCATTGCCAGTCCCATCGAGATCAGCGGGAATATCAACGGTAGCGGTAACTGGGACTTGAAAAGGAAATGGAATCACAGGGGGTCCGAGGGGAACTACAGTTTCAATATCATCCTTTCGTTCGACGAGTTCGAACGAGATTGTGGCATGAATATATGAGATGCCAAACCCGACCGAAAAATTATCGGTCACCTTGTAGGCTATGCAGGGGTTGAATATAAACGTTTTCATATCATCTGCGATCGATATATACCGCAGAGGGTAATCCTCAGGCCACTTTGTCCCCAACCCGAAGGGACTGAAGAACCCAAACCCGGCCGCTAATCTGTCATTGATTTTGTGGGAAATATAGAACGTCGAGGGATAGAACCACTGCTTCTTCAAATCCACAGTCTGAAATCTAGGGTCGGGCCAGTTGGGCAGGTTGACCGAGGCGACGGCGGTGATTAAGGTCGTCCCAACAGAGATGTGGGTTCCCTCGAGCCAGGCAATCCCGGCTGGATTGTGAAAAATGGCTGTCACATCATTGGCTACCCCGATGAAGGCCCCAGCTATTCCCATGGCTGCAGCCCCATGCTCGTAGACCAAAAAACCGGCGCCTTGACTCAGAGAGCTTGTCCCGAGAAACAACAGAAAAAATAGAGACACGATAGCGATGGTTTTTTTCATATGAACCTCTCTTAATTGAGTTTTTCCTTCTGCATGAAAGTCGGTCACAGTGATGATTTTGAACAATTTACCTGATCTTGTCCCACTTTTTATCGGAAAAAAGGGAAGATGTCAAGACAATTTTATATAAAATCTCCCCTCTTTTCCTCTGATAATCATCAAGAAACGCCCATTCAAGATGCTCCGGACCAGTCCTGACCACACTCTTCTTCAGGTATCGGGCCTCCACCGATGCTCCCAGAGACATCGACAAAAACGTCTCTGACACTCTCCTCAGTGGACAAATCCAACGGAAGGCGGAACTTCAGCCGGCGTGATCGGGCCGAAATTTTCTTCGTATCTTTTCACGTTCGACTCTAAAGCCTCCAGGAATCTTTTAACATGGGCCGGGCTGAGGATGACCCGAGATATGAGCTTACCCATTGGTCCGTCAGGAAAGACAAAGGCAAAATCGAAGATGAATTCCTCCTTAGTATGCCGGATCGCGGCCAAGTTTGAGTATGTCCCAAGGGCCGTCTGTTCGTCCACCTTTATATCAATTTTTTTCTCGGTCATCCTGCCTCCTTTTGGTCGTTCGAGACCGGTTTTGATTTAATTCTTCCTGAATTCAGGGGAAATTTCAACCTCTGCAACTTTATTTTCTGGACACACGCCTGGTTCATTCCCACTGGGCACATCCAGATAAAAAAAATTTTTGTTTTTTTTAAAATTTTTCTTTACAAACTTGACATTTTTGCTATAATAGAAACAGCTCTCTTGTGCGGGCTGGAGAGAGCCCCCACCTTTTAGGTTCCCATCATCAACCCCCCTTTTGCTGACAACAGCCCGCACTCTATACGAACCGCGGGTAGCTCGGAAAAAGCGAAATTCAGTTTGCCTTTCAGGCGGATTGGTGAAGAAAACCTGGTAAAGGAGGCTGGGAAAAAGGACTACTTGATCGGCTCTCCTTCAGGGTACTTGGCAATCACTTCGGCGGGAACCTCGAAGACATTACCCCAACCTCCGAAGCGCTGCAAAACGCTCGGGGAAGTGATCCCTCTCTTTTTTCCACTCTGGATCAGGTAAACCGGACGATTGGGTCGGTTGCTGCTTTCGATAACCAGCTTTCCTTCGAACGTCATATCGATCATCGGTCCTTCTTCCATCTTGTCCAGCGTTTCATAAGAGACTTCGACAAGATGCTGCCAAGGGTCCTTCCCTCGGTTGAGGTTGTAGTTGTAACGAAAAATGCTCTCTAAGTTTTTGAACGCGTGCTTGACATAGACACCGGGCCCTCTCCGTTCGACCAGGTACACCGTAGCGTCCCTGGCTTTGACGTATTTCTGATGGAGGTAGGCCAAATTATCGGCAGCAGGCCAGCGGGAAAACTCATAATCCATCCTGTCCAAGGTCCGGTGACAGTTGGCCAGAGCATAGGGACGCACCCCCCCTCTCTCCATTTCCTCCTCCAATTCCCTGAAAGACCGGGCCAAATACATGAAAGCGTTATAAAGGTTCGTTCTCAGGTAGCTCGTCTGAAAATAATCTGAACTACCACCGGCCAGCTTCAAAAACAATCGACACGAAGCCGAAAAGGCTTCGGATTTGAAGAGGATTGCCTGCTCTTGGTCGGAGATGGTTCCCCGCCATCCCTTGAAGTGATCATAACTGCTCTGGGCCAGGTAGGTCGCCTGCTTCTCTAATTCGAGGCCGAGACGGTAGATGCTTTCCCGGTTCTGTCCAAAAGAGGACAGGACGAATAAAAACAAAAAACAAAATATACTGAGGCATTTCCCGATTTTTGGTTTCATCATATATCCTCCCGTGATGGGCACTGGAAAAATATCTAAGATGAGCGGAATTGTCAAATCAAACTGAACTCCTGAATCTTGACTCCCCTTTTCAGAGATGCTACATTTCGATCACTGTTCGATGAGAAAAATCAAACAGGAAAGGATCCTCATGCCGGCCAAAGAAACACTCGAGAATCGATACCGAAGAATCCATTCCCAGCTCCAGGGACTTCTCAAAGACACCCAAGACAAGACAGCTCGGATGGCCACCACTGCGGCTCTCCTCCACCATAAGATGCCTCATTTTTTCTGGACCGGTTTCTACATCCTGAGGGAAGGCGAGCTTATTGTCGGGCCTTACCAGGGACCCTTGGCCTGTCAAATCCTCGAGAAAAACAAAGGTGTCTGCTGGGCTGGGGTGAAAACCAAAAAGGCAGTTGTCGTCCCCGACGTTCATAAATTTCCCGACTACATCGCTTGCGACAGCCGCTCGAATTCAGAAATCGTCGTCCCGCTCTTCGACAGTCACCATCAGGTGTGGGCTGTTCTGGATGTGGACAGCCAAAAATTCAACGCTTTTTCGGCAGTCGACAAGGAGTGGCTGGGAAGAATCGCCAGGCTGATCTAAACTTCCCTTAATTCAAGGCACAAATGAAAAGAACAATCGACTTCATAGCCTGGAAGAGTCCGTCTATCTCTGCCTCTTCCCTGAGGCTGTGTTTATAGCGACCGTAGGTCCTTCCCAGGTTCAGCGATAGAATCCCTCGTTCGACACCTAGGTTGGCCTCTGTCGAACCGAGAGGATCAACCTCCAGGTCTCTCACCTCCAAAAATTGAAGGATATCGACAACGGTCTTGACCAGAAAGGAGTCCTTGGCTCCGGGTATCTGACTTGCTTTGGCCTCATCGTTCAAATCTATCGTCACCTCCACTCCAACTTCTGAGGCAACGTCGCGGACTATCCGTTTCAGCTCGACCTGAGCCCTCTCCAGCTCCTGTTGATCGGCGGAGCGCAGATCAACCGTGAATGAGGCCTCGTGGGGAACAGCGTTCCGAACCTTTCCCCCTTGGATCATTCCGATGTTCAGGATCGTCCATTTTTCAATCGGTTCGGAGAGGAGCTGAATGCGGGAAATCCGGTCAACAGCCTTGGCTGCAGCCAGGATGGGGTTGGGCACCCCGCGGCTCTGCATGGTGTGGGCGCCGGGACCACGGAAGGTAATCGTCCCTCCTCCAAACCCCAGAGCCCCATAATGGATCTTGCCTAAATCCCCATCGAGGGCGATCAGCAAATCGAACTTTTCTGGGCTTGCCTCCAGGAATTCTTTCAGGCCCACCAAGCCGATTTCTTCTCCGACAGTCCCTATAAAATAGTAGGTGTGGACTGGCTCAAACCCAACCATTTTCAAGGCCCGCAGGGTCCAAAGGAGGTTGATCAGGCTGGCCGTATCATCTCCGATACCGGGGGCTTTAAGGACATTGCCCTCCCGTTTGACCTGAATCTCCCAGACACCTTGGAAGACAGTATCCATGTGGGCCGAAAAAATGATCTGCTTGCCTCGATCAGAGCCGTGCCAAATCCCCACGACATTGCCCGAGGCATCGGTGTAGACTTCGTCCAGCCCGATTTTCTTGAACTGTTCCTGGATGTACTCGGCTCTCTTCTCTTCGTGACCGGAGGGAGCGGGAATTTCCGTCAGAAAAATCCACTCTTCGATGATTTTATCCCTGTTCCCATCGAGGCAGGAAAAGATTTTCCTGACTAGAGAAGAGCCGGCTATCTCCGGTTTAAAAAGAGACTCATCGGCCAGAAGATATGACAGCATCAGCATGACCAGCAGAAGAGGGATGACGAAAAAAGGCAGTCTGTACTTTCTTTCCATTCTCTTCCTCCGCGGACTAATGTAAACGCAGTAAATAGGGTTACAATCTCTGTGCGGCCTGAATCCGCCCAAAAGAGGATGTCACAGGAATAATTGCGTTAATATTAATTTTATTCACTGAAATGCTTGATTGTCCGGATGACGGCCTGGGCGCACACTCGGCAGAAAGGTTTTTTCCCCCGCGTGAACATCAGGCAGTCGAGCATGGGACGGTAAAGACCCTGAGAAGCATAACCTGCGCCTTCGAATGCTCCCACCTTGTCTTTGAACCGACTCCTGGCCAAATAGGCCTCGACGTTTTCTTGGTGAGTTCGGAAGAGTTCCTCTCCTTCTTTCTCCCATTTCTCGATTTCTGATTCAGCTGCCCCTTCCCTTTTGAGTTTGCTGATTTGGGCGTTAATCTCCCGTCTTTTCTGCTGATAAGCATTATCCATCCTGTCGTAGTCCTCCTTTTCCCAGGGCGTGGGAATCTCTATTCCCGGACTGAGGAATCCCTTCCACTTGAGGTTTGTGGGGTCGAGCAAGGCCGTGATATTCGGCTCCGTAGGTTCTACACCGGCCGGATAGAACTCGTTGTAGGCCACATCAGAGGTGTAGTATTCATCGGCCAGACCAGCGAAGGAATGGCCGAACTCATGGAGGAGAAGGTATTCGGACCATTGGTTGTGAGCCGTGAACACGCAGTAGAAATTGTAGATGCCCCCACCGCCGTACCGTTTGTGGTTGACCATGATGATCAAGGCATCATACGGCACCGCGGCCGCAATGTCTCTCAGACTCCTGTTGTCCTCGGTCAGAAGATAGCGTTCTGAGCCGAGAGAGTTGAAGCTGGCCTCGACAGCCGTTCTCCGGAAGACTCCGCGGCAAGGCTCATCGCAGCCGCTCTCCTCAGACGGCCGAAAAACACCATAGATGTTGAATCGTTCTTTGTATGTCGTGTAAGGCTCAAGACTGAGAAAGACTTCCGTAAAACGTTCGAGATCCGACTGGAAGAGTCCCTCCTCTTCCTTCCGGTATCCTTCGGCGATAAAAGCCAAATCCACCTTCTCCCCCGGAGATCCATTTTTCAGGATCTCGACCATCTTGGTCCTTGTATCCGGACTCTCCCGGATAATACCTATCCCAGCCGGGTCAATCTCCTGAGTATAGAGAAGATTCAGGTCATTTTTTCTATCCCTGATCTCGATGGTAAACCGGATCCTCTGCTTAGGATAAGGAATGAGGGCTGTTTCATGGTAGGTCCTTTTTATCCCCTTGAGGGCTGAATCTGTTGTCTTATACTCGGCAAAATAGCAGTCAAATCCTTTGGAGTAGATGAGTTTTCCGGAGAGAGCATCATAAACTTTAACGTAATACCTCCCGTTGTCGAACCGATCGATCAGATGGTTCTTGGACCCGGCCCAGGCTCCCTGTTCGTAGATTCTGTCGGTGGTGATCCATTCGACTTTGGCATCTCCTCCGTGAAAATAGTCGAGGCGCATGGTTTTCTCGACAAAAAACTCATCAAACCAATCAGACTCGTGACCGATGAGCCAGCCTGAACAGGCTAAAACAAAAACGAGAACAGTCGCTCCTCTTTTCATGACGCCTCCTTATTCCTTGTTTTTCTCATCCTCGCCACTTTCCCTGCAGTCTCCATGATGATCTTGACTGCCGCTGCGGCAGTGATGGCGGTCGGGTCCCGCTCCGGATTAAGCTCGACAACATCCAAGCCCACTATAGGCGTCTCAATCTGATGGATTATCTCAATAACCTGACGAGTGGTGAGGCCTCCTGGCTCATGATGGGAAACACCAGGAGCAAAGGCCGGGTCGAGGGCATCCAGGTCAAAGGATATGTAAAGCGGGCTTGAAAAATCCAGAGACACCCTTCCCGAAACATCCTTCATCTCGATCATCCGCACACCGTGTCTCCGAGCCTTCTCTCTCTGTTCGCCCGTGGCCGCCCGGATGCCAATCTGAACCAAGTTCTGAGCCAATCCCTCTTCCATTATGCGGGCGAAGGGGCAAGCATGGGAGTAGCGGTCACCGTAAAGTTCGTCGTAAAGGTCAGGATGGGCATCGAAATGAAGGATATCCAGCTTATCGAATTTTTTGGAAAAGGCCTTCACTATGGGGTAGCTTATCGAGTGATCGCCGCCCATAACAATCGGGACAGCTTTCTTGTCCAGAACGGTTGAAACCTTTTCTTCTAGGCGAGAAAATACGTCCCTGAAATCTCCGGAGGCATCCACATCTCCGAGATCAACCATGTCCAGGTCTTTCTCCAGGTTGACTCCCAACTCAGTCCAAGGATTGATGGCTTTGCTCGTGGAGGCCGCCCGGATTGCCTCAGGCCCTTTCGAAGCCCCCTTGAGATAACAGGACTTGGTATCGAACGGAACGCCGATCAGGGCGATGTCGAATTCAGGACTCTGCTTTAAGGCTCCACCAAAATCACTCATCGACTCTCCTCCTGATTTTTTGGCTGGAGAATTTCATTCCTTTCTAGCCATGATTACCGCTGCGTAGCTGACGGCGGATTGGGTGGCCTCCTCCTCCCAGAAATCATAATCCAGAACATTTCCTTGACATCCGGGCAGGATTTCCATGAGACACGCCAGACAAGAAAAGCCGCAGACATTGTATTTATCATCAGCCTGTCGTGATTCCGACCAGAATTCCTTTATGTTTCCTCGGCACAGGGCGTCCAGGAGGAACTGATCATGCTTCTTGGCTTCCATGAGCAGTGCCGAAGCGCTCTGTCTGTGACCAAACTTCAACCCGATATGCGAAAAATCAACACCGGCGATGATAAGACTCGTTTCCGCCTCAGCTGGCCAGGCCCTCAAAACTTCCAGGAATCGATTCATGCCCGGAATCTCTTGAGGTCTGCTGGCTTGATGGAGGTGTTTTTGAAAAGATCCGCACAAAATCGGCACCGAAAGAAACTCTGTCCCGAATAGATACTGGAGAAACAAGAGTTGGAATTCGATGGAGTGTTCGCTCCGATGGGCTAGGTCATCGGAAGCCACGATTTTATCGCCCGCCAGGCGGAGCTCTCTGACCCAATCCTTATCTGTCCGGACAAGCCCTAACGGCGTTTCGAAATCTTTTTCTGTGAGGGAAAACAGAGAATCCCCGAGGTTATGACCCGTCCCGAGGAGGAGGACTCTCTCCGGAGGACAATTTTGGATCGTTCTGTAGGCTTTGACGTAGATCCTTTTACCGATTTTCAGATCGATGTGAGGGGCAACCAAACCCGAAATTCTCTTTCCCACCAAATCGGAAAAATGATCCGCGGTCCCAGAAAAAAAAGAATCTAGGAAATCCCGGAGTTCCTCCTGATTTTTCGGGTAAGATCGGCCAGCATGAAAAGCCTCCCTCTTCTTAAGGAGAGCATAGGAAGAAACGATTCTTTTCCTTTGCTGCCGGTAACGTTCACTGTCCAGAAGAAAAAGAGAATCCAGTTCAGCGATCACCTGTTCCACTTCTTCAGAAGAGATAAAGACCCCCTTCCTCATCCGGATGAGATCGAGTTGGATGTCGCGGATATTCCGCTGGCCATCGATGAGCCCGACAAAATGGAGCACATCGCCGAACAGAAGGAAAGGCTCCTCGATCAGACCGAGGGAATCCCTGAAAAGAAAGGCCTGTTGTCCATCATGGACGGTGGGGATAACCTCGATATCTTTTCGTAATTTGGGTACCATTTCCTTCATAGGCAGAACAATCTCATCTCCCCATCTTTTACAACGCTTGCTCTCAAAAAGCAACCAACAAAAAAAGAGGAACCATCTAATTTTTTTTACATTCCCTCTCTTTCTTGTCATTCCTGTCTTTCTTGTCATTCCTGTCTTTCTTGATAGGGGTAGGAAGAACCAGTTACCTGGCTCCTCCTCCCTCCGAACCGTGCATGCGAATCTCCCGCACACGGCTCTCCAGCCGGTGGTTCACCTTCGAGAGGATTGACAGGCTTCTGCATGGGCTGTGACCATGGAGAACAGCCCAAGTTCAGCAAAGTAAGCATTTGGCCAGCGTAAATGATCAAATCCTCGACCAACCCCTGTCCGCCTCTGACGTTTCCGTAATATGCTGCGTAACCTCATTCTTATCCAGCCGTCAAAGTACGGAAAAGTTCTTCTATGGCTGTGTTTAAAGTATTCAAACCAGCCTTTTGTCGATCGATTAACATCCCAGATAATCCTTTCCAAACTGTGTCCGTTAGTCCGTTTCGTCTTGGATCTTATTATTTCCCTGAATCTGTTAGCGCTTCTCCGACTCGGCCACCGTGTTCCTCTTTCAAAGTGGTAACCCAAAAAGTCAAAGCCTCCCACCTGGGTCGCATCGACGATTCGGGTCTTTTCCGGATGTAGTTCTAGTTCTGCTTCCCGTAGCCATCGGGTCACCTGTTCCAGGGCCTTCTGTGCTTCTTTCTCACTCCGGCAGAGAATGACAAAATCATCAGCGTACCGAACCATCTCTATCTTCTTCTCAACCAGGTAGTGATCCAGCGGGTCAAGGTATATGTTCGACAGCAGTGGGCTTATCACTGCCCCCTGCGGTGTCCCTTCTTCCGGTGTCCAACCAGCGGCTGTTCCCATAACTTCCTGCTTCAGATATTGCTCGATCAAGGCTATCATCCTGCCATCTGAGACTCTTGTTCTTATCAGCCCTATCAACTTATCGTGTGAGATCGTATCAAAATAACTCTTTATATCTGCATCCACCACCCATGTGTTTCCCTGCTTGAGCAGTTTATCCACTCTACGCAGCGCATCCTTACACCCACGTTCCGGCCGGAACCCGTAGCTCTGCTCTCCAAAATCCCGTTCAAATATCGGCTCCAATACCATTCGCATCGCCGTCTGCACTACTCGATCTCTGACTGTGGGTATTCCTAACGGTCGCTTCTCTCTCTTCCCTGGCTTGGATATCCAGACTCGCCTGACCGGCTGTGGACGGTAGGCCCCTTTCTCCAGCGCCTTAGTCAAGCGGGTTAGGTTCCCTTCCAGGTCCTTTGAAAACATCTGGATCGTCTGGTGGTCTGCTCCCGCGGCCCCCTCTTTCGCTTTCACTTTCGTAAAGGCAACCCGGAGCACCTTCAGCGAGTAGACCTTGTCAATCAAGCTGAACCATTTGCCTCCTTTCACCCCCTCCTCGAGGGCCGTCAACATGCGTTCCGTCCAGACGCCCGGTTCAACCCAAGACCAACGCTCCCGGATCTCTCCGGCTTGTTTAGTCCTATCGGACACTATCGCCGGTTTGCTTCCCTGACGCCTGTCGTTCATGCATCCACCTCCCTGCGCTCCCTTCGCTCCACCCCCATTACAGAGGCTTCATCACTACTACGGGCGCTCTGACTCCTGAACAACTCTCCTCATCGTCCAGGCCTCCCTGCTTAACGTATCCTGCCTTCCTGAGCATTCCGTCTCCAACCACCTTGCTCCTCACCGCCGCAGCTTTCTCACGCCACCCTCAGCCCGACGACTCTCCTGATCCCTCAGGCCTAGACTTCGCCATGAATGAGCTGGCTCGTCGAGGATGCCCGGCCGAATCGAGTTCGCTATCCTACGGACTGCTCGTTCACCTCCAGTTGCTTCCCACCTCACCTCACGGTGACGCAGTTACTTTCGGTTACAGGTGTGTGACGCTCACCTGGAGAGGACTTGCACCTCCCTGACATCTATACGCTCACAGGCGCACTCAT
>SMTZ1_10003494_pt1 | contig 15781 bp, 9 predicted proteins | sample DeeMarSWOR136_30_FD_25667 | JGI IMG/M metagenome (IMG submission 25667)
CTGACCGTCACCCGAGTACACCTTCGCGTAGACAACCACGAAATTGATGGTGTCGTTAGCCGGATCGGTCGAGCGCGGGCCGTAGACGATCCGCTCCATCGCGATCGTCGTATCCCGGTTCACGAACTTGCCGGTGTACACCGAATCGTACTCCTTACCGTCGTAACCAGTGCCGAGACCGCCGGTAATGCTGCCTTTGTCGCCGGTCGGATCAAAACCGGTTTCGTCGCCCTGATTGGCGTCGGTGTGAACCTGGGTCAACACGGCGTTGGTGCCGGAGGCATCATCGGCCAGGATGGTAAAGGCCGTCGCTCCGTAAAGATAGATGGAATCCCGCTGGCGGTCGCCGCATTCCAGGCCCGATTCCCCGTAGTCCATATTGACACCGCCCTGGGTCAGAGCGCCATAGCCGAGTTCGCCGAAGTTTCCGACGGCCAGAGCGATACACTCACCATCAGGATCGAAGTAGATCTCGAACATGTTCTCGTGGGTCATCACAGTGTCCCAGACCACCGGCTCCACTGCGTCGGCGGCAAGAACATGTATACTCAGCCCAATGGAATCCGTGTTCGCGGCGTCGGATTTCAGCCAGACCAGACCATCCAGCCAGGCCGTCTGACTCAGGCCCGAAGCGTCCATCACAATATCAAAAGTAGCAGTATTGACTACTCCGGCCGTCACCTGAAACGGCGAGGTCGGAGTCGGGTTCTCCGTGACGCTCAGCCAGCCGCCGCCGCCGTCGTCAGTGCCGATCTGAGACACGTTCAAGGTGACGTTGCCTTCGTTGATAACCGTAACCGGCACGTTGGTGGACTGGCCCAGCTCGACCCAGCGCGGCCACTCGATGCTCCTGGGGCTGATAGCGATAATCGACGCTTCGACGGGCTCCACACAAGCCAGACGGACCCATTTCTCCGAGTTAAGCGACCCGAAGTCGTTGCTGGCCCGGGACTCGCGCACAAAGGAGCCCGGGAACCGGTCATCAATGTACTCCAGGTTGAGGTACCAGCCGCCGCTGTAGGCAGGCTCGCCCTCAGGAGTGAGGTCAACAATCGCGTCCTCCGGCCAGTACAGGTCAAGACCGGTCTCATCAAGAGCATACTTCTCGACCGCCGGCTTGTATTCGTTGCCGCACGGGCCGGAAGCGTCAGGATCGCCCGGCAGACCGCAGTCAGGAGTAAAGGTGTTACTGATGTGACGCGGCGGATCCCACAGCGAGCTGCTTTCAACATTGGCCACCGACATCATGATTTCCCAGTTGGCCATGCTGAGGCGTTCGCCGGTATAAGCGCAGTCGGTAAGCAGTTCGGGTTGGATATTATAGTCACCGTAGTTCAGCCACGGGTGATACTGATTCCATATGCAGTACAGCTTACCGTCGCACTCCGACAGCCAGATAAACGCGATATAACCGGCATACTGGTTACCAAAGCCGCAGTGCAGCGTATTCACCGAACCGGTTAACATGTCGTCATTTAGGTAGGTTCCTTTGGCAAGCCTGACAATTTCGTCGCTGGAGCGAGCCCAGTGGTAGACGTCCGTGTCGAAGTCGTTCCAGTTGAAGCCGTCAAAGTACGGATTGGCCGAGGTCGGCGTGCCGGTCCAAACTATGTGGAGATCATCGTTGGAATCATAAAAACAGGGAGACTCAACCCAGCCCTTGAAATGGGCCGGGTCGCCTTCGAGGGCATTCTTGTAATTGGTGACGTTAACCTTTGATCCCCAGGTCAGACCGTAATCAATCGACTCGCGGTAGAAAATGTCGGTGTCGTAGACGTTGTTCAGAAGGGTCCCGTAGAAGCCGGGGTTGGAATAGGATATACAAACCCTTCCGGAATTGGGCGACGGAAAGATCGTCACGCCGTTAGTGGCATATACCTCCATCACCGAGTCGATGATCACACCGGAACTCCAGGAGTTGTCCGAAGCCAGGTCGCCGACTTTCCGATAGTACATGAAAACGCGGTATAGCCCGCCGGCAGCGTAGTCGGGAGTGCTGGGCGGAATGAACGACTCCGATTCCCCGATCAAGGCGTGGACGACCGTATTGGCCCCATCCCACTGAGTAGCCACTTCGGACTGGACGGCATAGTTGCCGGTGGTCGGATCACTGAAATGCGGCCGGTAGCTGGTCGAATCAATGAACGTCGTGTTCAGGCTGGACCGCGGGTCGTAGACGCAGTTGAACTGCGCACCCTGGTAGAAAAACATGTTGTCCTGCATGTACTCTTCCCCGCCGGGCAGGAGCGGCGAGAAGAAATTGGTCGTCGCCGTCAGGACAGCGTTGGTGTTGCCCAGGACATCCAGGTTGACCCACTGGCCGGTGCCGGCCGTATCGGTCGACTGGAGACCGCAACCGATATCCTGGCCACGAGGCCAGTTGTTCTCCGACACGGTGGCGTCGTAGACGTTGTAGCCGGAACGAATCAACGACGCATGAACATCGCCGGGCACGGTATCAGTCGTGAGCTCGTAGCAGAAATGCACACCCGCCTGGGCTGTACCCCCGGTTTCCCCGTTCCAGTAGTGGCTGATGTAGCGGCCGACGGGGAAGCCGTATTGCATGTCCTCGAAGGTCAGGGCGACACTGATTCCGACCCCGATACCGGCGTTCGGAGACAAAGCGCTTCCGACCGGTCGACGAGGCACCGCGCCCGCACCGGCGGAGCGGGTCGAGGGAGGGATGGCCCCCACTTTCCCCACCCATTCATGCATCCCGGTCAAATTGAACTGTTCAATCTCCGCGAGCCGCCTAGCATCCTGCAAGTCGGCTCTCGAGTTGGTCTTTGCCCCAATCGAGACCGCCAGCCCGAACATCAGGAGCAACGCTGCTGATGAGGCGATCAATAGTTTTTTCCTCATTACTTGTATCCTTTCGAGAGTTCTCTACTCATGTCCCTCGCCGGGACGACTGAAACAATCGGATGTGCCCCAATCACCACCTTCAGAGGGCGCCGAGGCAGTAATGATATAGTTTCCCGTGGATATACCTCCTCTCTTGACTACCTGATGGGTTCTGTGGCCTGTATAGCTTTCATTCCGAACTATCGTCGCAGTAGCAGTATTAGACACAACCGTCCGATGGGCAGACAATTCGCAAGTACAATAAAGCAATGAAAACTGAACACTCGCCCGGGCTGGCGACGGTCAGCGCTCAGCTTTCCCGGACCGCCAGTGCCCCGACCGCGACGAACTCATGACATTCCCAAAAAACGCCGCCGCAGACACCAGCCGAAGCCTGTTCAGGAAGCTGACGCTGGTCTGTCGGTCGCTTTCAGGGATGAACGGACCGGCGGTATTACTCAGCCTGAAAATACTCAGAAACTGCAATGATGTCAAGGCTTTATCCGCGTCCGACACCGGCTCAGAACTGGTCTGTCTCTGTCCGAGGGTCGCGATGATTCGGTCGCGTCCTCATATCGAAGCGGGACATGCTACCGTCCCCGCGTCCCCTCAAGCTGTTGTGTGTTCGGCAATTACATATTGAATTTCGACAAAGATCACCGCGAAGGCTACAAATCGTGCGACTGCCGAACCAGAAAGGGACCGTTAGCTAAATTTCCGGGATGGCAGTAACGTGATCGGCCAACGCGCTTAAGCGGCACTGCAACATGGGGTTACACCGTCTGACGGGGTCTCCGCCGCAACCGGATGCTCGGCACGTCTCGCCATCCACGTGATTTTCCCTGACAGGATCTGTCAGGAGGCGAAATAACTTTTGGGGTGGCGGAAATGTGATATATTGGACGCTTGAGAGGTCATATTTTCACGCCATGGAGAAAAGCAAGATCAAGCTGAAGAAAGGCAGTCCCGACATGGCCCAGTCTTCATCCACCGCGGCCGACCGCAAGAAAGCCCTCGCGGCCGCTCTTACCCAGATCGAACGGTCGTTCGGCAAGGGTTCCATCATGCGCCTCGGCGACGGCACGGTCCTCGACATTGACACCATCCCGACCGGCTCGCTCGGACTCGACTACGCCCTCGGAGTGGGCGGCATCCCGCGCGGTCGGGTGACGGAGATTTTCGGCCCGGAAGCATCCGGCAAGACGACTCTGGCGCTGCACATGATATCCGAGACGCAGAAGATGGGCGGGCAGGCGGCGTTTATCGATGCCGAGCACGCCCTCGACGCCCAGTATGCCCACGCGCTCGGGGTCAACACCGAAGATCTGCTGGTCGCGCAGCCCGACAGCGGCGAGCAGGCGCTCGATATCACCGAAACCCTGGTCCGCTCCGGCGCGGTCGATATCATTGTGATCGACTCGGTGGCCGCGCTCACACCGCGCTCCGAGATCGAGGGCGAGATGGGTGACTCACACATGGGACTGCATGCCCGTTTGATGTCTCAGGCGCTGCGCAAGCTGACCGCGATAACCTCCAAGTCGCACACGGCGATTGTGTTCATCAATCAGATTCGCATGAAGATCGGCGTCATGTTCGGTAACCCCGAGACCACCACCGGCGGCAACGCCCTGAAATTCTATGCCTCGTCGCGCCTTGACATCAGACGGATTGCGGCGATCAAGGACGGTCAGGAAGTGATCGGCAACCGGACCCGGGTGCGGGTGGTCAAGAACAAGGTCGCCCCTCCGTTCCGCGAGTGCGAATTCGACATCATCTACGGCAAGGGGATCTCCCGCACGGGCGAATTGCTCGACCTGGCGGTGGATCGCGACATCATCGAGAAGTCCGGCGCCTGGTTCAGCTATGAAGGCAACCGGCTCGGCCAGGGTCGCGAGAACGCCCGGCAGTTTCTTGAAACCAACCAGGGAGTGCTCGACGAGATTCTGGCCAAGGTGAAGGGCGATTTGGGCGCGACCGCGGAATCGAGCGCAGGCTCACCGGGCAACGTTGCCGGGATGGCGGACGAAGAGACCCAGGCTACGTCTTCTTGAGCGGCTTAAACGCGGGGATAGGCCGGGGCGGGTCCGTCATCGAACCCGCCAGATGAGGCGCCTGGGTCATACCGACCGACCCGACAGCAGAGTTGAGGGGTACCCGTTCCTCCTGAAGCTCCGGAGCCACTCGTAACCCTGGATCCTTCGGACACGGCTTGTCGTTGATCAGCCCCTCGTCGCCCGATTTCTCGTACCGCACTTTCCAATTCATAGAACGTTTGCCGGGCCAGCCCGAAGTGACGGCAAGTCCCGGCCACCTTTCCATGCCTCCTGACATGCTCCAACACCCTGAGTTTCCGCTTGATATCTCGCTCCCCTTTCATCATTAACCACTTCCTGCTCCAGCCAATCTAAGTCCACACCCAAATGTGTCGACCGAAGTCGGAAGTTTCGCGGCCCCTTTGCTACTCAATCCAGACATACGGTAGCGGCTCTGCCGCATATAATTAAAAGACAATCGCTTGTGATCAATGACTGGTTTCGGTTGACTTCCCGGTAATAATGAATGGTATTGCAGGCCAGACCGTCTCGGCGCGGTCAGACGGTTCTGGTTCAGACAACTGTTCGGAACAGGAGCTTTCTTATGCGCACATTGAACCTCCCTTTGTTGACAGCGGTGTGCTTCGTGATAATCGCAGGCACACTTGTGGTCAGTTGTTCAGACGACGACAACAAATCGGTAGCTCCCCCTGGTGAATGGTCCTGGTCGGCCCTGGGGACCGGAATAACGACGGACGAAGCTCGGGTACTAGCTCTCACGGTGTACGATAATAAACTCATCGCCGGAGGCAGGTTTGACTCCGCCGGTGCGGTGAGTGCAAATTATATTGCGGCCTGGAATGGCTCTGCCTGGGCGGCCCTGGGGACGGGGATGAACGATGAGGTGGCGGCTCTCACCGTGTACGACAACAAACTCATCGCCGGGGGAGATTTTGACTCCGCCGGCGGGGTCTATGCGAATCGAATCGCAGCCTGGGATGGATCCTCCTGGGCGCCGGTGGGAGTGTTGGTGCCTGCGGGACCGTATCCCTATATGAGCGTCTATGCCCTCACCGTGTACGACGGCAAACTCATCGCGGGAGGATTTTTCAGCTCCCTTGATGGAGTAATAAATCGAATCGCAGCGTGGGATGGCTCTTCCTGGGCGCCCCTGGGGACGGGCACGAATGACCACGTCTATGCCCTCACAGTATACGACAATAAGCTTATCGCCGCGGGGCGTTTTGACAACGCCGGAGGGATAAGTGCCCACTTCATTGCGGCCTGGGATGGTTCCTCCTGGGCGTCCCTGGGAGCAGGAGTAGGTGACGATCTCTTTAGTCTACCTGAGGCACTTACCGTGTACGACAACAAGTTAATTGTCGGGGGACATTTCACTTCCGCAGGGGAAGTGAGCGCCGGTTTCATCGCTGCCTGGGATGGTTCTTCCTGGGCGCCTTTGGGATCAGGCATGAATAACTATGTTTCCGCGGTCACCGTGCACAACCACAGGTTGATTGCCGGGGGAGAATTCACTCTCGCCGGCGGGATGGACGCTAGTCGTATAGCGGCCTGGGATGGTTCATCATGGGCGCCCCTTGGTCTCGGATTGAATGGTGACGCCTCGGCGTTAGCTTTATACGGCAGCAGGCTGATCGCCGGAGGCAGCTTCAGCACGGCCGGTGAGGGCACCGCCCATTGTGTCGCGGAGTGGAGCCTGAAATAGCACGGTGCCGGATTACGGCTCCAGCGATTACGATCTTACTTTTGCAGAGATGAGCCCCGGCTCACTCCGGGGCTTTCAGTATCAATGGCGGGTGTTACTGACAGCTTCGGAATTTATCTAACCAGGCTAGAGCATATGAAAGCCGGTCAATTGAACGGTGCTATTCGGTCGCTCGTCGCCTAATCAAGAACGCGGGGGACCTGGGATACCTATCGAAGGACTGTTGGCGTTTTACCATTCATTAGAGAGCATAGGCAATAGCCAATCATCTCGAGAGTTCACGCGCTCCAGATGGGCCATTAACCCTTATGGGAAGTACTTACTTCGAAATCTCCCGATTGCATCCAGCTCAGACTTCATCAGTCGTCCCGTGATGAGCCCCTCCGCTGCATGGATACCAATATCTACTGCGCTCGCGTTAGCCATCGCATTCAAAATCGACCGGTTGATCTGGTACCACCCGCCGCTGAAATAGTAAGGCGTATGCTGCATCGTCACACCATCATCCTGCCCAGAAACCAGTGGTTGCGAACAAAGCAGATACGTTTTTCTACCTTCAATGGTCAGGCTCATCGTGTCGCCGGACATTATTGTCCACTGGTTAGGGGATAGTGTGAGTGCCTTGATGTAGAAAGAAGTGTCATTCGAGGCAACAGGCACATACATGTCGACAGTGATGGCCATGTTTCCGTAGGGCCCAACAAAATCTCCGCTAACGTTGGCGAACAGACTTGCAAGTCGATATATAGTCCTGTTTCTATCTGGATCCTCAATAACATAGGTTTTGATGCCCACACAGGATATAACCAGCGAACCACAGAGAAGAAGCAAGCAAACACTGTAAAGGCGTGAATTCACTTATGATCCTACGATACCAATGTATGTCCTCAGATGAACTGAACGAGTTAATAATGCAAATTAATAGACTATCTGCCCCCTGGCAATGAAAACTCACGTCAGACGTAACCACAGCGAAGTGAACTCTGACTGTTCTGGAGTGAGTTGTCTCGTAAGGGGATGTACGACAGCGCGTTAGATCAAAAGCGGGGCGGACCAAACTCGAACTGGCCACTCCCATCATTTCCCAAACCAGCTCATTCCTGCGAGAACCGAAGTCTCCGCTACAGGGATCACTTTTCATCGCGCGGGACTCCAATTTTCCTCCCCCGTGGCCGTGGGACTCTCCGGGCCTTCGGAGAACCTGACCCCGACCGTGGGGATTAGTCGAAGGACAAACGATTGACTGCCTCAGCCCGATGATCGGGAGCCAGATGCGTGTAGATCATGGTGGTCTGGATGTCTGAGCGACCCATCAGCTTCATGACCGAAGGGAGATCAACACCCGTCACGACGGTTGCGTGATCGAAGTCAGAATCGTAGGGACAGGCAGCTTAAACCGCCGTCAAGCTTGCGAAACTCGGAAACATCCAGAACCACGGTCTCATACCCCGCTGCCCGAATAGCTCGCTCTGTCTTGGGATACCCGGCGGCAACCAGCACGGTGCCGTTCAGCCACAAAGCGTTGGCCGCATACAGTTCATCATCATCCACCGGGATCAGCTTGTAGTTCCTGAACTCATGACGGGCCCTGAATTCACCGGCTACCAGCATCGTGTTGTTTTCCAAATAGGCCACACCCGACTTGAGATGCAGGGCCTGGCCAAATGGTACCGTTGAGCCGCTCATTCCGTGCGATTCCAGCACATTGATGATCTGGGCGGCTCCATGGGGATTCGTGCGTTGCGACAGCCCGATATAGTGATGGACTCCCACCATCATGATATCGCCCGCATCGGCCGTGCCGGGAGGCTCAACCCGTGCAACTGTCCCGAAGAACTCGGCCACAACCTTTTCCATGTCGGTTGTTTCTCCCCTTCGGGCCGGGGCTCCCGGCCGCATCATGATGGCACACTTGGGGGTGAGTAGTGCGGTGTCTTCGACAAAGGTAGAATCAGGATGGTCGTCGTCCGGCGGCAATGTAATGACCGTCAGCCCGCACCTGGTCAAGGCATGGACGTAAGCCTGGTGCTGTTTCAGAGCCAAGTGGTAGTCAGGCACGCCCAGATCAGCGGTAGTAATGCCATGGATCAGCGATGGACCCGGTTCCCTGACGATTGCCCGTGAGAACCTCATCCTCGTTTACTTCTCCTCATCGACAACATGATCGTACCGAAATCTGTTGACTGCATCGGCCGGATGATCCGGTGCCGGGTGGGCGTAAATCATCGTGGTCGGGATGTCGGAGTGACCTGTCGCCTTCATGACTGAGGGGAGAACGACACCTGAGATTGTCAAAATGCAGATTCTGCTTCACGATCCCGAGCTGAATACCCTGGTCCTAAACAAAAATAACCCCGCCCGGCGATGCTGTCACGCGCAATCTGACCTCACCCCAAGGGGTGCGGCACCCGCGCGTGAACTCGAAACAGAGGTTTACGGTTGCTAACAGGCTCCTTTCCTCAGTTCTTTACTTCCAAGTTTACGTGTATTGCTCCACATTATTTCCACATTCGTCTGAGCAGGCAAAAAAGCATCAAAATCGAAAGATCACCCCGGCATGGCCATGTACGAACTGAATATCGGGATCGAATATCGTATGGTAATCGACGCCCATTTCAAAAGCTATCCGAGGATTATACTCATAATTAAGGCCGGGGCCTGCATTTGCGCCAAATTCACTGTCGCCGGTTTGGGGTATATAAAGACCCGGACCGGCTCCGATATAAACGGACCAGGGTCCGCTCAATAGTCGATAGTATCTGACGTTGGCTGACAGGTTGAGCCAGTAATTATCATCTATACCAGCGGTTTTCGATTTGAAATCATTGTAACCGAAAAATGCAACAACCGATAACTGAGGCGAGAAGTGATAATCTGCATCCAAAAGTACGTTGAACCCTGGATCAAAATCATTGGCGAAAGCGCCGGTCGGTACTGCGGCTCCGGAGTGCACGCTGATCGTCCACCTTCCAAGCTCTATCGGTACAATTCGTGTTGTGATAGTTCTTACACCTTCCGCGGGGATCGAAAGTCTATAGAGATTGGCCCCGATCATCTCCGCACCAGCCAGTTGATGTTCCCACTCCTTCACCAAATCATCATGTTGCACGACATAGCCGAATGAGCCGACCGGGTCGGTAATGCTGTAGCTCCCGTCATCGATAATGATGAATCTTCCTAAATCCCGATAGCCGTGAGCTGCCCAGTTTAGCGCGGAAACCGGCTGCTTCTGATCTGTCTTCTCATCCGACCGTTCATCCGATTCTTTCGTTCTTGTTGTTACATAAATAGTAAAACTGTGATCGGATCTTCCCTCCGGAGGCGGGCCGTAACCCTTTGCGCTGATTTCCGCGGAACGAGAAAATGACGAGGCATTGACGAAATCCATGTTACGGTATACGCTCTTGGTTACGATATTGGCGTTCGACCATGAATCAATCTCAGCTAAAATACACTGATGGGGATTGGCCTGGTAATCAGGTATATCGGCGTCGGCCACTTTCCATTTTAAGGTAAATACATTGAGACCCGGATCGCCCGCTACGGCCGCAAATATATCCTTGGGACAGGTTGGATTGGACTCGTCTGCCGGATCAGGACACCCGTCATTAGCCGCCGGAATATCCGTCCAGTCACCGAGACCCGGAATGCCCCAGTTGGCTATACGGAAACGAACCGTGATATCCTCAACCATATGGTACATGCCGTTGATTTCCGTGTCGTTTCTGACAGTGGCAAAGAACGTGTTGGTGATATTATTAGGGGGAGGCGTAGTGAACTTGATCTCACTAAAGGGATCGTTGGTTGTGCCTATATCAGACCATTTGAGCCAGACCCCCTTGCACACTTCTGTATTGCTCCTGCTTCCTACTCCCCACTCTGAGGGTGAAAAAGCGTAATTGTAGATGTCGCCGTTGACCTCAGGGGCATTTCTTGGCCATATAAATTCGCTCGCGGTGGCGTCGAGGCTGGATACTCTGATAACATTAAAGTAAAAAAGAAAATTATCAGAAAAATCAATCCATTCTTGGCCGCCTGTGGCTGTGCTGGTGGGTACCTTAACCTCGAGGTTCCATGCCCTGGAGTCTCCGTAGGGGAATGAGCTTACTTTAACCGTCAGGTTGGTCGGCTGTCCGGCTGTTAATTCAGTCCAGCTATTACTGTTCTGCCAAACTTTGACAAGCCGGGGCTCCCGATCAACCTTATTTTCGGGAGTGATGAGGTCACAGTTCGGGCCTGCGGCGCCATCATTATCACATATTGGAAAAATGAATATCCGCCGATCGCTGCTTGCGGATCCACCAATCTCACTCGGACGGAAGTTCAATACAATGACATCATTATCATCGAATGTGGGATCGTTTCTCACCTCGAAGGAAAGATAAAGGTAAGGCTCTGAGTTATGTTTCAAAGCTTGAAAGGCCACATGCGCAGGATCGGTGCCGGTTCCGTAGGTGAGGCGAGAGGCGCCTCTCCAACCAACATCGTCCTGAAGTTCACCGTCAATAACAGGCGGATTGTTGTTGGTCGGAACGCCTCGATGCGGGGGAAAGCCTAATTTTTCCCTGTTTGGTATTTTGCGTACTGCCCATGCGTAGAATGGCCTTGTCTTCGGGAAATCGTTCTGGCCCCAATCTTCCAAATCTTGAGCCATCGCGTTATCCGTGTTAGCCGGCCACTCCGTAGATGTCCAGTAATTGCGATAGCCGATATTCTCAAATGGATCCTGGCCGAGGACGTTTATGTGATAGCCTTCCCATAGGGTCCAGAATTCGGTTTGGGTACAGTTTACGCCGGAAGGCCTGCTGTTGCAAACGCTACCGTCTGGGTTTTCGCCGGACGGCAGCCGCCAATCATTATAACCTGCAAACACCAAGTTTTCAGCCCAATTGTTGGCCGTTTCCCAGTCCATTGTTGTACCCGCTTGGTTGGCATTCTTAAGCCACATAAGACCACTTGACGGATCCGTAATTGTACCATCTCCGTTGTCGACCAATTGTGCGCCGACGGGATTTGTGGAGAAGCACAAGGCCCCCGCAAAGATCAACCAAATAATTCGCTTCTTCATCCCGAAATTCTCCTTTCTCAGGTTCAATTTTTAAATCATCCTAAAATTTCAGGGCGATGCAGGTCGCAATAAATAGACCGAGCAAAATCAAGAATTCGGAGCACATTGATTGAAAAACACTGAGAATTACTAAAACGCACTCTTTATTAGCTACATTGACGACCAATTTACTGTCGTTCGATGAACGCAGACTGCGTTCAGACCACCGACCAGAGACTGGTTACCTGGGGAATCGGCAACTCGTTGTTTTAGATTCTTGACCTTCTGACCTAGCGGTGCTCGCTCAATCTCACGCCAATAGGACACAAATACTCGCTGCGCTCGCTCTACGAACACAGAGATGGCAAAGATTGGTATGAGTATCTTCACCAGCAGCGCTACTGTGAGTGTGTTGAACATGTACTCTTCAAGGTAGAATGCCCCGAGAAGCGCTCCGATAAAGAGAACCGCGAAGAACACAACGTAAACCCTAGTCCGGCTTTTCCGTTGAACATTGGCCGTAGAAATACCTCCATGTTAGGTTGTGAAGCCCCGTCCGGCTATGACAGGCACACAGCGTAATCCGCCCAGCCACAGCAACGGCGTCTGCCAACCTCAACCTCTGTGTGTCAGTCAGATGATTCTTTGATTGATCTGGTGAGAAAGTTGCGCCGGTGGATGGACCTGTCAAGTCTTTTTTGTTTTTTTTCGCAACTGAATGGCAACGGTAGAAGGCTCGCACTGCCACATTCTGGCAGTCTTACTTCATGCTTGGTCAGGTCAAACGTCTCCAATCCACCTGTTTTCGCAGAGACGCCGGGTCCCCCAACTTCTTGGGGTGGGGTTAGATTCCGGCGTTAAGCTGGACCATCGCCAACGGTACTATGAGCTTCCCGTCCGTAACCAACAGCATCCCGACCGCCTTCCCTATCTCAAACCTTAATAGCCGTCGTGACCCCACTCTGGCGGAGAGGCAGGGATTCTCCACGACATAAAATCGCAAGCTGCTGTGTGACAGGAGATTACGGCTTAAGCCGTTATTCTATACTAACTTAGGTATTTTTGTTTGTTTGTGTCTAGTTTTGTCTAGTTGTGTCTCTTTTGGCCACGCGTGGACACAAGATGGTCACAAGTCGATGGATGTAACACGAGACTGCCAACGCATCATTCCGGCACGCGTTGGCGACGCAAGTACAATTACGATGCCAAGTCAATAACGTTGTCACGCCAGTCTAAGTCCAAAGGTCTAATCCGGTGAAGTCTCTCCAATTTCAGCGAAGTATCGTGCACTTCAGTGAAGTTCGCGGTTAGAAAATTGTTAGAAAATCGAGTGAGTGGAAACGGGCGAAAAACGTGCAGAAGGCTGGAATGTGCCTGACAGTGCGCAGTCGAGGAGTCACGACACTTTCCGCCAATGTAGGCTTCCGCACGCCCGTAGTTGCCACGACACCAGAGGTGGGACCGGGAGCGGCGACTGGGCGTCAATCTTCGTGCTTCACAGTGTCTGCCTTCCTCCTCATCTCGAGATTTCTTAGCACATGCAAGTATTTCCTAAGAGCACTCTCATAGTCGAACTCATCATCGAATTCAACGACAAAGGAGTCCAACGCTGCGCTGTTGTAGAAGTCAAGGCATTTCTTTATTCCTAACTTCTCCCCTCCAGGGCCACTGTAGGGTGATCCGTCGTCAGCATAGGTCCTTTGAGCGTATGCTTTGGCATATACGCTGATTAACGGGTACACGTCCAGAGCATAACTGCCAGCGTCCAGCCGGACACTGGCTGTACCATCTGTGAGCCACGCGGAGTCATACTCCATGTAGACACTGTGCAAGCAGTTGCAGAAAGCGATCTGCTTCAACCATTGTCTCTCCAGCGCTATTCGCTCAGGCGGAAGCTCTTGAGGGAAACCCACAGAGCCCCCCAAGACCAGTGTCACTATCAACAGTAATCTATACATGTTTATGGCCTCGCTTCAATCAGTGCTGTTCACACTGTCAGTCTTCATCCGGGTCTCGTCATGTTCGCCTGCTGGGTGCCCCAACCGCTTGCGGTGGGATTGGATTCTGCATGGGTGCCCCAACGCTTGCGTTGGGTTGAGATTCCGAGTGTTCATGCATCATCATTACTACGATTTCAAGGTAAACTAACCACTCCGCACAAGCATGTCACCCAGAATCTAACCCCACCCCAAGGGGATGGGGCACCCGGCAGTAGCGGGCGGTGCCACGTTATTGTAGTACCACAACTGATTCTGAACAATCGCGTTATATCTCGCCGTTTGGCGATCTGGCCCGTAGCCGAGTTTCACGGGATCGGCTTCGAAGTGCATGCACCCACCGCCCCCCCTATAGCCGTACTCGAATCCGTGATTTGCTGCGATGATCCTGATCTGCCAATCCGCCACCCTATCACATACTCCATTAGCGTCGAACGCCAGCCCGGCTGGATGCAGACTTGAGTACGGATTCTCGGCCTTCTTGCCGCCTTTCGTGGGTTTCACTCTGAGTGCCTCTCCGATCGTCCTGAATCCGTTGTTTATAGTTATGCCGAGTGCCTTGACGGCAGGGTCTTCGAAGAACGCTTTGGCGGCGGGTCTCAATCGACCATGGCCGAAGGGTGGGCCGCCAAGCCGGTGGCTCACTTTCGCTTATCAGCGCGTGTTCGGTGAACCTCGTATAGGACAAACTCAGGCTCGCCCACGTCGGGGTAGTATTTGAAGATCACGCTTGTGCCGTCCTTTGACCACCGTATATCGGAGATAAAGCGACGGGAGCAATCTGTCACTTGTGCATAGCTCCCTCCCCTGCTGAATACTAGCTCGGCGTGCCGGCCAGCCGTGGAATAGATATAGAAATCACCCCAGTCTGAGTACGCCACGAACGGGTCCTCAACTACCGGCTGCATTTGCGCCGAGTTAGAAGCAACCAACAAGTGCAACATAGTCATCTTCAGGTTTGCCAAGTCATACATCACGACATCCCCTCGGCCACCGTCTTCATGGATATAGCCACCTTTCACCGTTGCACATCTGCTGGAATCCAAGTTAAACGATAGATCATCGAATCCGATCAAATCGGTGTCGATCAGGATTGTATCTCCGTTGCACACATAAAGGGAACCGGGGCGTATCCATTTTAGCCAGTTGGCTGCCGAATCCCAAATCTCGTGCTCGCCAGATTGATAATGCACAATCGTTTTAGAGTCGCCGATAAAGTAGACTGTTCGCAACAGCGAGTCGCTAAGTGAATCTCTCACTACGGTCGGCGGCGGATCGAGCGCCGAACGATACCACTCTGGAATCGTGTCAAGTTGTGTTGTCTTCCAGTAGCTGCACGTCTCGCCATGCAGATTACTACCAACCGTCGAACACTGGAGGAGCAGAAGACCGCAAATTAATCCGAATAGCTTGCCAATCATGTTCATTTTGTCGCCTCTCATTAGTATCTGCAACGCTAGTGGTTCGGATAACCCATCGGCCCCCATATCCTTCGGTAGTTCGCTTGGTTACCTCTTATCGCAGCAGATCTTGAATCTCTAAGCCATTGGGGCTTATCAGTCAATCCATGGATCGCTGGTCCACCGCTACCATATCCGAACTCGGACGGGTCTGCAATATAGTGGCTTCTGTTATTATATCCGGGTTCGTTTTGAAATCCCCACTGGCAGGCCAACTCCGCTACTTCTTCACTATTCGCATCACTACCGGTCAGGTCAAATGCGAAGCCAGCCTCGTGAAAGCTCGTGCCTGGCGGGGCAGCTCGCGGATTGCGTTTTTTTAGATCCTTCTGATACTCCGTGGTGCGAAACGCGGCGTCAATCGATACATCCAGCCCAGCATCACGGCAATCTGCGATAAACCCGGCTACATTGTCCGCAATTGCTGCATCGAATAGCCATGTTACACCGTCAATCTCTACTTCCTTCAAGCAATCTGTTGAGGCAATGGCTCCCGTCTCCTCCTTCTGCTTGTTCTTTTCCTGCTGCTGCTGCCGCTGCTTCGCTGCCTGAGCCATGAGTGTGTTCGCCGTCAGTTCGGATTGCCGTCTTCTCTCGGCTGCGTCCGCCCATATCTGTCTGACGCGCTGCCGCTGATCATAGGCGTCGCGAGCATCTGAGCCAATCGGTAAATC
>SMTZ1_10003495_pt1 | contig 15781 bp, 9 predicted proteins | sample DeeMarSWOR136_30_FD_25667 | JGI IMG/M metagenome (IMG submission 25667)
AGCTGTTAAGGCTATGAGATCTGTAGACAACACCATAAAATTCGTAGCTTCCGGATCATCTTACTACGAGAGCACCGGTCAATGGATTGAATGGAACCGGATAGTGCTTACAGGGCTTGGAGATATGATCGATTATATTTCCATTCACCGCTACTGGGAAAGATCAGATGACTACTATACTTACATGGGTCAGAGTGCGATGGATTTTGAAGAAAAGATTCGAGTTACGGCCGCTGAAATTGATGCCGTAAAAGCAATGAAGGATTTTAAAAATCCAACCTATATTTCATTTGATGAGTGGGGGACTTTTGGAAGAAATTTTTTATCCGTTTTACCGATAGCGCAATGTTTGAATTCTTTTATCCGTCATGCTGATATTGTTAAAATGACTAACTTTACTTTAATGACATCTTTATTGAGTACAGACAGAGAAAAAGGAAGTTTTAAGACCCCGTTGTTTTATACGTTCAAATTATTCTCAAACAACTGTCGCGGTAATTCAATCGATACGTATGTTGAGTGCGATACTTTTAATACTGAAAAATTTAAAGGTATCCCTTTTCTTGATGTTACCTCAACTTATTCAGAAGAAGCCAATACAGTATATATTAATGTGGTTAACAGACATAAGGATAAAACAATCACAAGTGATATAATTAGTAACTCAGGTACATTTACAGGAGAAGCTGAAACCCAATTATTAAATATTGCTTCACTTGAAGAGCCATTTACATTTGATAAGCAGGAGCAGTATAAGCCTGTGAAAAAAGAGATTTCAGTTAAAGGGAATAAAATATCATGTTCGTTCCCTGCGCATTCGTTCACCCAGATTAAAGTCGGAGTAAAGAAATAACGAAGTTAAGGAGTAGAACTTATTACAATGTTTACCTTATTCTGGAAAACTGTTTTTGTTTTGATTTGTGTTTTTTTGATACTCTATTTTCAATCTCTATGCGCCCAAATAGATCAAAAAAGTAGAGCAATTATACTAACTGATATTGAAGCTGATCCCGACGATACACAATCCTTGATTCGTTTGCTTTTATATTCTAATGTAATAGATATAAAAGGATTAATTGCTACAACATCTGTTTGGAAAAAAACCAGTGTGGCCCCTGAATCAATAAAAAAAATAATTCAGGCCTATGCTAAAGTGCAACCAAACCTTGTCAAGCATGAAGCTGGTTTTCCTGATGCTGAAGCACTTTATATTATAGTAAAACAAGGCTTAGCAAAATATGGGATGCTGGGAGTTGGCGATGGGAAAGACTCAGAAGGTTCAGATTTGATTATAAAAGTACTTGTAGAAAAAGATGAACGCCCATTATGGATATCTGTCTGGGGAGGCGTCAATACCCTTGCTCAGGCATTATATAAAATTATAAATACAAAATCAGAAACAGAGGCTAAAAAATTAATTGCAAAACTCAGGATTTATACCATATCCGACCAGAATGACAGCAGCATATGGATTAGAAAAAATTGAAACTGCTCATTTCATTTTAAGAGTTACGGACAAGGGCAATCCTCCATTATCACGGTATAAAAGGGTAATTGTGAATATATTACCCCAATAAATATACGCTAACGTCCCATATCGAATGAAGTGTTGTGCAACGAGTTGTCACTGATATTACGAACCTGTTGCCAAAAGCATTTTTTCTCACTCAGAGCTCACAAAGAATACGCTCAGGAGCTTAAAGAAAATAAGTGTGCAAAGATAAGGAAGATCAAAACGAGAAAAATATTCATTCTTGCACTCTACTTTGTGGTATTTGTCAATACTTCGCACAGGCAGTATGTCGCCGATTCAACCCTCCTATTATCCAGGAATGACCTGCAATGGTAGCGCGATGCAAAATTTGGAATGTTCATTCACTTCGGCCTATATTCAATTTTAGGCAGAGGTGAATGGATTATGTTCAAAGAGCGAATTGATAAGGATGATTATCCAAATTTAATTTTTAACTAATTAAAAGGTGTGAAAAATGAAAAGAAGAATAATAACGTTAGCGTTACTTTTTGTAATTAACGGCGCTTGTGTAGCACAGAACAATGATCTGTATAAAGATTCAAAACCAGCTCCAACAAATGTTCCGGGAGTAGAATTTCCCAGGGTAGATTCTCAATTAAGAGCCATATTTCGTGTTGAGGCTCCCAATGCCCAGAAAGTCCAGGTCGATTTGTTAAAGGTCTATGATATGGTCAAAGATGATGACGGAGTATGGACAGTAACAACCGATCCACTACCTCCCGGCTTCCACTATTACTATCTGATGATCGATGGTTATCGTTTTGCCGATCCAGCCAGTGAGTCTTTTTTCGGCGTTGGAAGAATGATGAGTGGAATTGAAATTCCTGCACCCGATCAAGATTTTTATACACCGAAGAACGTTCCCCATGGGCAAATAAGAGAGTGCTATTATCTTTCGGAAGTAAGAAAAGGTTATAACAGATTTTTTGTTTATACCCCCCCAGAGTACGACAGTAATCCGAATGATCAATACCCGGTGCTTTATCTTCAGCATGGGATGGGTGAAGATGAAAGAGGCTGGGTTAACCAGGGGAAATTGAATATTATCATGGACAATATGATTGCCGAGGGGCGTTGCGAACCTATGCTCATAGTGGTCTCTAATGGTGATATAGGTGCAATGTTTAGGCCTAAGCCAGGAGAAGATGTCAATGAAGCCCGTAAACATTTTGGTGAGAGATTTACCCCTATGCTGTTAAACGAAATTATTCCCTATGTTGAAAAAACATTTCGGGTTCTTACCAACAGGAATAACCGTGCAATGGCCGGTTTATCGTGGGGAGGTTACCAAACTTTCCAGATTGTTTTGAATAACCTGGATAAATTCTCGTACATCGGAGGCTTTAGCGGCGCCGGCATGTTCAATTCTGAAACCGACCTTAAAACAGTTTACAATGGGGTGTTCAACGATCCGGAAACTTTCAACAAAAAAGTGCACGCTTTCTTTTTAGGCATCGGTAGCGAAGAAGGACAACGAATGATATCGCTCAGCGAGGCTCTTAAAAAAGCAGGAATCAATAACACTTATTTTGAGTCAGAAGGAACGGCTCATGAATGGCTAACCTGGCGCAGGTGCCTGCATGAATTTGCTCCTTTGCTTTTTAAAGAGTAAATCTTTCATGTTATTATAAAGTATTTTGTGTTTAGAATGATATTAAGGATTTCTTATTTAGATGAATTCTGGCGGGATGCCAGCAACGGAGGTTATTTCAGTTATAACCTGGCAACAAATGGTGAAACTGATTTGTCTTTGATAGTGCGTTATTGGAGATATGAATGGGGAAACAGGATGTTTGATATTTATATAGATGATGAAAAATTATTAACGGAAAATAATACTGGAAAATGGTATCAATCGAAGTTTCAGAATGTAAAGTATACGATTCCAAACTCGATGGTTAAAGGCAAAGATCACATAAGACTTAAGTTTCAAGCACTACTGGGCAACCCAGCAGGCACGGTTTATAATATCCGCTTGGTTAGAAGGAAGGACACAACAGGAATTAATTAAATAAGCTGCACAAGTGTTTTCAAAAGTTACCTGAATTCCCGCGAAGGCATAAGTGGTCTACTTTATTCGAAGAGGTGATGCGAGTTATATGTACCAAATTATTTTTTCGAATATGTAGGAATCTTCTTAAGATCCAATATTATAATATGTTATCAATTTAATTGATAGGTGATGAAATATGAAAAGAATAATTATTACTGCGATATTAATATTATCGTTCATGTCATCTGTAAATATGCTTGCGCAGAAATTGCATAGCGATAACGGAGACGGCACTTATACTAATCCGGTTATCGCTGCGGATTTCCCTGATCCCGATGTTATAATGGTAGACTATGTTTATTATATGGTTTCGACGACCATGTTTATTTTTCCGGGAGTAACAGTTCTAAAATCATATGACCTGGTCAACTGGGAATATTGCAGCAATGCGGTACTGCGATTTGATTTCAGTCCATGCTTTGATCTCGACGGCTGCAATAGGTATGGACATGGACAATGGGCTACCAGCTTGAAGTACCACCACAGCAAATTTTATTTGTTATTTATTACACTCGATGAAGGTGGATTTGTCTGTACAGCAGACAAAGCTGAAGGTCCCTGGCAAATAAGAAAATTACCCAAGGGATTCTATGATCCAGGCTTATTCTTTGATGATGACGGTAAAATATATGTGGCCCATGGCTATAGCGAAATCAGTATTACAGAAATTGATTCAAATTTCGTTGCAAAAGGTGAGGACGTTCTGGTCTATACCGGCGATATTCGAAAAGGGCTGGAAGGTTCTCATGTATATAAAATCAATGGTTATTATTATCTCTATTGCACCTATGGTGGTTTGGATGGATTTCAGGTCGCTCTTCGTTCTAAAAATATATATGGCCCTTACGAACAAAAAATAGCCATAAGGGATACCACAAAGGGCCCAAACTATGGAATACACCAGGGAGCGCTGATACAAACCCAAACAGGAGAATGGTGGACCATGCTCTTTGTGGATAGTGGCCCATTTGGGCGTTTCCCATCATTACAACCTGTTAACTGGCAGGATGACTGGCCAATGGTTGGAGTGAGCGGAAAAGCTGTTGTGACTTTCAGAAAACCAGATGTTGGGAAAGAATACCCGATTAAAATATTTCCCACTTCCGATGAATTTGAAAATACAAATTTAGGGATGCAATGGGGTTGGAATCACAATCCCGAACCTACGAAATGGTCACTACAGCAAAATCCCGGAAACTTAAGACTTTCAACCGTGAAAGTGGTGAATAATCTAACTGAGGTCCGCAATACGCTTACCCAAAGGATGTTTGCCTATTATTCGGATACAATAGCTACGGTTGGTACGACTAAAATGGATTTTAGCAATATGAAGGAAGGGGATATAGCTGGTTTGGCTATTTTCCAGGATCCTTATGCATATATTGGAATAAAGAAAATAAACGGACAGAATTATGTTATCATGGTTAATAATGGAAAAACTGTTGATTCAGCAGCAGTGGATACTTCGACAATCTATCTTCGGGCTGATCCGTTTTATGGTTCCGGCGCTGCCATGTATTACGGTGGAGACACGGTTCTCGGAACCGGTATTGCTACATTTTCCTATAGTTTGGACAATAAGTCATTTACAAAAATTGGAAATGAAATGCAGATGCAATTCAAACTCACTGTCTTTACAGGTAATAAATTCTGTCTTTTTAATTACCCCACAAAAGAACTTGGTGGTTATGTTGATTTTGATTGGTTTCGGGCAGGGCCCCAAGTAAAATAGGACTTTAGTTGTGAGTAAAACAGAATACTCTAAAATTAAAATAATGCTTTTGCCTTATTAACATTTATTTTGTAGATAATACACTGATTATTCAGGCTAATATAATAAGAAGAAAAATTTGTCTATTAATTTTTATGATTTTCATTTTTAGCAGTGTGAATCTTTTTAATGCAGGAGATGGATACAGCCTTTGACTTAAGTATGACTTGACTGTGGATGTATTCAATGAATATAAAGATTAAATAAGGGCGGTCGGGATTACAGGAAAGTCAGCAACAATTGAAATTGCAAAAAATGAACTGATGAACAGATTAAAAGGATTATTGGGTACAACAAATCCTAAAGTTGAAAATGAGAATGAAGACGGAATAATAGGAGAAGGTAGATTAAAAAATTTCCCGCTTCTTCGGGATACCGATTCATACAATAATTCTTGAGTAATAGAGTTTTAAAAAAAATATGAGAATAATTTGGGACTTAAAATTATGCCTGAGAAAAGAGTCTATAGTCTTTTAATATTTCTTTGCTTACTTATAATAATTAATTCCACGTGGGCTAAATCTTTAGAAGTAAGCAAGGACAATCATTTTCTTGTCCATGAGGATGGAGTACCGTTTTTTTATCTTGGTGATACAGCCTGGGAATTATTTCATTGTCTTAACCGGCATGAAACTGACAAATACCTATCTGATCGGACAGAAAAAGGTTTTACTGTTATACAGGCTGTGATAATTTCAGATATAGACGGATTAAATAAGCCAAATGCATATGGTGATGTACCATTAATAGAAAAAAATCCTTTGCAGCCCAATGAAGCATATTTTAAACATGTCGACTATATTGTTGATAAAGCAGAGTCATTGGGATTATTCATCGGTATGTTGCCCACCTGGGGAGGTTATTGGAGTTCCAGTAATCCCAAGCGAGTCATCTTTACTCCGGAAAATGCAAGAGCGTTTGGAAAATTTCTTGGTAGGCGTTATATCAATAAGCCAATCATTTGGATTCTCGGAGGTGACCGCAATATTAAAAATGAGAATGAACGTAAGATCATAGACGCCATGGCTTATGGTTTGAAGGAAGGAGATGAAGGTAAACATCTTATCACTTTTCATCCAAGAGGACCGGGCTTTTCATCGGATTATTTACATCAAGCCGATTGGCTGGATTTTAATATGTTTCAATCTTCACACGGTGCACATGATCATGACAACGGATTGTTTGCCGAACATGATTATGCATTAACACCTCCTAAACCCACTATCGACGGCGAACCTCTATATGAAACCGTACCAACAGGATTTTATTTTGATGGTTTCAATCGTCAGGACAGAATTGATGACTATGATTGCAGGCAGGCTGCATACTGGTCATTATTGGCAGGAGCATGCGGACATACTTATGGCAATAACAATATTTGGCAAATGTGGGTTCCAATCCGCGAACCTATTCTATCGGCATCGATTCCATGGTACGAAGCCTTAAATCACCCCGGGGCTTTTCAAATGGGATTATTAAGAAAACTCTTTGAATCAAGACCATTCCAGAAGCTTGTGCCTAATCAATCCATTATTAAAGATGGACCATTGACAGGAGGTGGGAAAATCAGAGCTGCTGTGGCAAGCGATGGCTCTTTTGCATTTATTTATTCTCCAAGAGGGAAGAAATTTAGCATTGATAAAAACTTAATTAATGGTGCAAGAATAAATGAGATTTGGTATGATCCACGCTATGGAATCGCGTATAAGATACATACAACAGATACAAAAGGAATACAAACATATACTCCCCCGACATCCGAGAGAGGGAATGACTGGATTTTAATCATCGAAAATGCTGATTTAAATTTTCCTCACCCTAATACAATAAAAGATAAAAATTGAAATACATTTTACTTTATGAAGAGAATTTCTTAGAAGATTTAAAAAAAGCGGCAAATAAGGTGAGTACTGGAGATAAGAATGTACAGTGAAAATAAAGTTTCAATCCTCGTGGTAATGTTCATTTTTCTTAATTTGGTAAATTGCTATCCCTACGAAACTCATGAAGGCAGCATTCTCGTCCGACCAAAAAATTACCAACTGACAGGTGTGAAAAATCTTTTGATAAAAGTATGTTCAGACGATATAATTCAAATTGTGGCATCACCCACAGATTCTATTTCGGTACCCATAAGCCTGATTGTTGATGATACAAAATTGCAACAAGCTGATTTTAAGATAAAAGAATTCCGGGCAGAGATAATTTTAACTACAAGTAAGCTCAAAGTTATAATCAATATTCATAACGGCGAATTAATGATAAAAAATATCGATGATGAAATCCTCCTGCAAGAAGGGGCCAGACAGATTATTCCCGCTATGGTAATAAATGAAAAAGTGAATAACATCAAGCAGTCTTTTAAATGGGCTGATGATGAGGCTTTGTATGGTTTAGGTCAGCATCAGGAAGGAATATTCAACTGGCGTGGTCACTATGTCGAATTATTTCAATTTAACACAAGAGCCATTGTGCCCTTTTTATTGTCCACAAAAGGTTATGGTATACTTTGGGATAATTACTCATTTAGCAAATTTAACGATACCCGTTATGGTTCATACCTTTGGTCTGAAGTCGGCGATGCTATCAGCTATTTTTTTATTTATGGACCTGAACCTGATTCTGTTATCTGGAATTACCGTGAACTTACCGGTGCAGCACCGTTATTTCCTAAATGGGCTTATGGTTATATGCAGTCTAAGGAAAGATATAAAACCCAACAGGAGATTATCGATGTTGTTAAAGAATACCGGAATCGAAATATTCCACTAGATGCCATTGTTCTTGATTGGCAGTACTGGGATGACGGTAATTGGGGTCAAAAAAGTTTCAATAAAGAACGCTTCCCGGAACCACAATTGATGATGCAGACACTTCATTCAAGTTATAATGCACATTTAATGATTTCAATCTGGCCAAAGATGTCAATCAGATCTTCTGATTACCGTGAAATGGTAAAGCATGAAGGATTTCTATATCCTGATGAGAACAGTCCGTTTTACGATGCTTTTAATCCCAGAGCGCGTGCTCTTTACTGGAAGCAGGCGAATGAAGGTTTATTTTCCAAAGGGATTGATGCCTGGTGGTGTGATGCAACAGAGCCTGAATTAGATGGTTGGGAGTTTAGTTGTGATGCTTACAAAGTTAAGATGAAACCTCAAATCGGATCTGGTGCCCGCTATATGAATGCATACTCGTTGGTGCATTCCAGAGGCATTTACGAAAGTCAGCGCAATACAACTGATAAAAAGAGAGTAGTCAATTTAACACGATCTGCTTTTGCCGGTCAGCAAAAATATGCTACTATCACCTGGTCTGGGGATATTGTAGCAAATTGGAATGTATTCAAAAATCAAATTCCAGGGGGATTGAATTTTTGTATGTCTGGTCTGCCATATTGGACCACTGATATCGGTGGTTTTTTTGTTCAATCTGCAAATGTAGGTAAGCTTGGCAAAGGTGCCTGGTTTAGAAATGGAGATTTTGACCACGGTATAGCAGATGATAATTATAAAGAACTTTATGTGAGGTGGTTTCAATTTGGGACTTTCTGTCCGGTATTTCGTTCGCATGGAACAGATATATCAAGAGAGATATGGCAATTTGGTGAACCGGGCAGTTGGGCCTTTGATGCCCTGCTTAAGTTTGACAACTTAAGATACCGGTTGATGCCTTATATATACTCTATGGCATGGAAAGTAACGAGTGAAGGCTACACTTTGATGCGCGGGCTGATTATGGATTTCAGACATGACCGTCATGTATTTGAAATAGATGACCAATTTATGTTTGGACAGGCTATTTTGGTTAATCCTGTTACCAACCCTAAAGCAACATACCGGAAGGTATATTTGCCTATAGGTTCAGGTTGGTATAATTTCTGGACCGGAAAAAAATATTCTGGAGGACAAACAATAGCTGTTCCAACTCCCATCGATGAGATACCAATATTTATAAAAGAAGGATCCATTTTACCCCTGGGCCCTTTTGTTCAATATGCATCTGAATCTAATGATCCTATCGAGTTAAGAATTTATCCCGGTGCCGATGGTGATTTCACTTTGTATGAAGATGAAAATGACAATTATAATTACGAGAAGGGTTTTTATTCTATTGTTGAATTTAAATGGGATGATGAAAATCGAAAATTAGTAATTGATGAAAGAAAAGGGGACTCCCCCAATATGGTCAAAGAGAGAAATTTTCGTGTTATCCTGGTTAGCGAGAGGAGTGGAAATGGAGAAGATATAGATATGAATCCGGCAAAAATTATTCATTATGATGGGAAGAAAAAAATAGTAATGCTATGATTTTTATGATAAAATGACTGATGTAGGTTTGCTATTCCATCCGAATGTGATTTGGAATATTATATAACGTGCAATCCTGATAAACTTATTTTAATACAAAATGATTGTTTACTTTACTCTGAAAAATATGATTTAAAAGTCATTCCTGTGGATGTTGATTAATTTGATAACAAATATACTAGTCATCTCGACCGATCGAGCACCCAATAGATATTATATTATTTGGTCGAATATTTAATATTGGGTGCTCGAGAGTGGAGAGATCTTAAGGAATAGGTCTCTCGACTGCCGGACACCCAACAGTTATTTTATTGTCTGATTGAAAATTTAATATTGGGTACTCGGTCGTTCGAAATGACAGTTTTACTAAGTGTAATATAAATAATATGTTAAATAAGCAATTTTGGAGTTAAAGTACTTACCATAACAATACGAAATTAAATGTTAAATAAACAACTGAATTATATCACAAAATAGCGAATGAAGGATCAAAATAAAAGCAATCTGACATGAGGAAAAGCATAGTATTACTAATTCTGCATTAGCCGGGCTTGCTATACATGTTGATTGTATTACTTTCTGAGCGATAGTCGATAAATTTGATTTTTAGAAACGAATAGCATATGAAAAGGATAATTTTGCTTTTAGAAACATCACGCGCCTTTGGAAGACAATTGATTATCGGTATTGCTCGTTACTCAAGGCTTAACGGTCCGTGGTCTTTTTATAAAGAGCCGATCGATTTAAAATCGTCAATTCCTCATTTGACCACTTGGAAACCGGACGGAATAATTATGCGTGATTCTTTGATTACTGAAGAATTACTGAAGTTAAAAGTCCCAACAATCCTTGCTATACACAGTTCTTCATACCCTAAAGATTTACCAGTAATAAAAACAGATTCCTTTTCAATCGCAAAAATGGCTAGTGATCATCTTATAGGAAAAGGATTAAAGAATTTTGCGTTCTGTGGTTTTGACGATTATGATTGGTCGAAAGAACGAGGGTTATATTTTTCACGTTTTAATAGTGAAGCCGGTTACAAGACTCATATTTATATTCAGCCAAAGCGAATTAAAAAAAATGATTGGGAGAACGAACAGCAGCATGTACGCAGATGGATAAAAGTCTTACCAAAACCTGTTGGTATATTTGCCTGTAATGACGACCGCGGACAGCATATTCTGGAAGTATGCAAAATGATTCATCTAAAAGTGCCGGAAGATGTTACTGTAATAGGTGTAGATAATGATCCCATGGTTTGTGACATAAGTGATCCGCCTCTTACGAGTATTGCTTTAAATGTTGAATCAGCAGGGTATGAAGCTGCTAAATTCATGGACATTATGATAACCAAAAAAAAGATTTCCGGAAAGCAAATAATGGTATCTCCTACTCACATAGTTGAAAGACAGTCTTCAGATATTCTGGCTGTAAATGATCCAGAAGTAGCTCAGGCAATTTACTTTATCAAAAAAAATGCAAATAATAAAATTCTTGTTAAAGATGTGGTAAAAACAACTCGCCTTAGCAGAAGAACACTTGAGAGAAGATTCAAACAAACCATTCGAAGGTCTATCTATAGCGAGATTAAACGTGTACGAATTGAATTGATTTCAAAAATGCTTATCGAAACTGACTTACCAATTTCTCATATATCTTCGTTTTTTAATTTTACCGATGTTGAACATATTTCTCGATATTTTAAAATGGAAAAAGGAGTTGGATTACGAGAATTTCGTAAACTTCATCAACCCCGCTAATTATTTTCATCTGACGCTATTTGGTTATTTTAATACTAAAAGTGGCTTTTTTTTTAACTCGTTTTGTTTTAAAATTAATAAGACTTTTAAATCCTGGGAGTGCTTTCAGCACTCCCACACTTGTGGTATTGATTTTAATGAAATATTTCCGTTTTAATTCTTTAATTATTCTGGAGAAATAATTATGAAATTTTTACGGTTACTCATCTTATATTTTTTATTCTTATCTTTCCATATCTATGGACAATCAGTTTCTTTTAAAACTTATATGAACCCTGTGATTCCGGGTGATCATCCTGACCCTACCTTAACAAAGATAGGAGACTACTTTTATACATCCGGTTCTTCGTTCAATCCCACGCCCAAAATTTATCGTTCTACCGATCTGGTTCATTGGGAAGTCATCGCCCAGCCGGTTTCCGCTTCCTGGCCTGAATATGGAGATGAGCCGGGTGGTGGTATTTGGGGCGGCCATATGGTTTTCTATAATGACGTCTACTGGCACTATTTTGGAAGGGGCGGGGAGACGGGTGGTGGTATTATGTATTTTTCCACAGCGGAGCAACCTGAAGGCCCCTGGAGCGTTCCAACGCAAGTCCAGGTTCCTGCCGGACTATTTGGACTTGGTGTGGATAATTCCATTTTTATTGATGAAGATACCGGTAAATGGTATTTACTTACTAAAGCGGGTGAATCAAACAATCATTTAGTGGAATTGGGCAATGATGGTCAACCTACTGGTGTAGTACTTGATCTAACTTGGCTCAATCCGGGCCCAGCGCCATATCCATATGGCTGGGCAGAAGGACCGGTTATGTGGAAGTATAAGGGCTACTACTATTATAGTTTTGCGCAACACCTGTATGGGGAGCAATATGTGATGCGCAGTGATACCTTAACCGACGATGAGTCTGCCTGGACGATTGTGGGAGATAATATCTTTACCGGTACCCCTGGTACCTACAACAGACCCAACCATATCTCGCCTGTCGTCATGCTCGATGACAGCACAAGTTGGACCATTGCGCATAGTTATCATAGCAACAGTAACTGGTATGCCCACGGCCGTCAGGGTTTACTTTGCCAGGTAACCTATAATGATCAGGGATTTCCGGTTATTCAATATCCGCCCAGTAGTCCTGTGCAGGCCCCCGATCTTCCCAGCAGCGGAATACCCTGGATGGTGCCCAAGTCGGATATGTTCGATGCAACAACACTTAGTCCCAATTGGTCTTTTCTGGGATATACATCCAGTGCAACTTATTCATTAGAGGTGCAAGAAGGCTGGTTATACCTGGAACCTTATGGTGAAAGTAATACCATTATTCAAAATGATGGAGAACACAATTTTTCTTTGATTACTCGTGTGGATTTCGAGCCACAGTCTACAAGCCATGAAGCGGGTTTGTGGATAATGAACGGGACTGAAACGCATTTTGCAAAAATTTATAGTACAGTAAATAGTGAGGGAAATAAAGCAATTGCCTTTAGTTTTGAAGGTACCAAATATGAAGTAGAAAATGCAATTGGTTCCATCGTATGGTTAAAATTAGTGCGCAATGAGCACAATATGTCAGGGTATTTCAGCCCCGATGGAAGTAGCTGGACTCAGATAGGCGAAGACATAAATGCTTTGACTCTTGACATTAAACAACCTCCACCCCCCGATTACAATGCATTTACAGGCAACCAGCAAGGTCTCTACGTTAAAGGGAAGTATGCCTATTTTGATCTTTATATTTATCGGGATGCCTACACAGATATTATAGCGAAGAATCCAACTAATAGATATGGAGTAAGTTCTGCAAGTACCTACTTATCAGGTATCAATAATGATGACTGGGCAATGTACGCCGGCGTTGAATTTGGGGGTAATACGGATTATCCAAAAACGCCTGTTTCATTTGGAATTATCGCTTCCAGTGCCAGTTCCGGGGGCATAGTAGAAGTATGGCTGGATTCTATCGATACCGGCACTAAAGTCACCGAATGCAATATTAGCAGTACAGATAGCTTGGATAATTACCAGGTATTTACATCAGAGATGGAACCGGTATCGGGCAGACATGATGTGTACTTAAAATTTACTGGGATCGGAACAGATGAACTTTTCCGGATTCGATTGTTTAAATTTTTAACGGAAGGTGATTCAATCACATCAATTGAGGATCATGCTTCTCGGCAAATGCCGCAGGACTTTGGTTTAATGCAGAATTATCCGAATCCTTTTAATTCTTCTACTAAGATAAATTTTACTCTTCCAAAAGGAAGCAAAGTTGAGTTAATCATTTATAATCAATTAGGCGAGAAGGTTATGGCAATTGCCCAAGGTGAATATTCTGCTGGCACTCACCAGCTTTATTTTTTTGCAGATAATCTTGCAAGTGGAATTTATTATTACGGAATTAAAGCCGGTTCATTCAGCCAGATGAAAAAAATGGTATACCTAAAATGATATTAAATACATAATTAATTTAATAAGTAAGAAAAATTTAAGGAGAAACATCATGTATTACAAAAATTTTGTTACGTTTTTAATTATAATGCTGATCTCTAGTGTAACTGCCATTGCTCAGGTAGATCCTGGAACGGAAAATCTTACTCACTCATGGACATTTGATGACGGAACAGCAATTGATACTGTTGGTGGTGTTAAGGGAGTTTTAATGGGAGATGCCGAAATTTTAAATGGCTCGCTGCAGACGATAAACTTAGATTCATGGATGGAGATGCCGGCAGATACGCTTGCTTTAAATGAATATGAGGAACTAACGGTTGTAGCATGGTTCAAATCAGTTCCGGATGGTAACAACGGTTTTCATATGCTTGCCTCTTTTGGTGATACAAGAAATACAATAGGTGTAAACTACTTTTTTATCACTCCGGCACGAGAAGATGACGTAAGTCGTGCAGGCATCTCTTGTGGGGATGAATCAACTCCATGGGCAAGTGAAACATTTGCAGAAGGACCTGAATTTGACGATGGCAAACTTCATCAAATGGTAAGCACCATCGATGCAGAAAATATTACGTTATACATTGATGGGCAGCTTCAAGAAAGTACTCCTCTGGATGCCAATAATAGTATTGCTAAGATAAGTTCAAATTATGCCTATCTTGCAAAGAGCGTATATAATAACGATCCTACATGGAGAGGTGAGATCCTTGAATTTAATATTTACGATAAAGCCTTATCTTTGGATGAAATACTTTTTCTTTTTAATGAGACTGATGTAACTGCTGGGCTAAGACCTGTGATAGTAGAAGCAGAATCCGGTATAACCGGCAGTTATTTCTCAACTCAGATGGATGACAGCATTACCTATATTACTACAACAGAAGACTTCATTGGCCAGTCCAGTCCTGAAGATACGAATCGTATGGCAACTTATCAGGTAACGTTTAAAGATCCGGGATATTACTATTTATATGTGCGCTTACGTGTAGGCCCCGGTGGTTTTAATGATGACAGCTTTTTTTATGCAAGGGGATTTGGAGAAAAGAGTGATACTGCAAGCGCTGATTGGGTTTTTATTAATGGGCTTGGATCGGCAGGATTTTCTGATTCTTCTGATGTTGTTAATGGTCCGGGATCAGAAGGTTCGGGAGCATGGAAATGGGTGAATGTATCTTTAAATACATATCAAGGTTCGGCGGGGGATTCTTTTTATGTAAGTGTAGATAGTCTTACAAGAACGTTTCAGATCGGCAGTCGTGAAGACGGATTAAATATTGATAAGTTCGCCTTCGGAAAGTCTACTTTATATTTTACAGTCGGGAATCTTGATAATGGAGAACCCGGCTTTACAGAAATACCGGAACCACCTGGCCCTGTGTGGGAAGGACCGCCGCTGGCAACCAATCAGCCTAAATTCGTCGGTAATATTTATAGCGGGGCTCAAGTCCAAAATTTCGAAGCATACTGGAACCAGGTCTCTCCGGAAAATGCCGGAAAATGGGGCAGTGTCGAAGGAATACGCGATAATATGAATTGGGGCGGATTAGATATTGCATATAATCTTGCAAAAGACAATGATTTCCCCTTTCATTTTCATGTACTGGTTTGGGGGGCTCAGCAGCCGGCCTGGATAGACACCTTGCCGCCTGCAGAACAGCTTGAAGAAATAATCGAGTGGTTTGAGGCAGTTGCCGCCAGATATGATGACATTGATTATTTAGAGGTGGTAAATGAACCGTTACCCGGTCACAATCCTCCTGATGGTACCGGTAATAGAGCAAATTATAAAGAAGCTTTAGGCGGAGATGGAGAAACCGGCTGGGATTGGGTAGTAAATGCATTCCAGATGGCTCGTGATATATTTCCATCAGAAACTAAATTGATGATCAATG
>SMTZ1_10003497_pt1 | contig 15779 bp, 16 predicted proteins | sample DeeMarSWOR136_30_FD_25667 | JGI IMG/M metagenome (IMG submission 25667)
TTAATGAAGCTATAGAATTATTGTTGAATGAGAAAGAAAAAAAAGAGGAGGGTAATAAATAAACATCACTTTAACAGGGATAATGGGGAAGCAGTGACACGGTTTACAGGGATACAATTGGTATTGGGAAATCAAGGGATGTCATAGGGTTCTTGTGCAGGATGCCAATCAAAATTCACGCAATCGATTGGAATGGGTATATCGTTGAACCAAAATTGGTATCCTGTTATTTTGATACTACCGAAGATTGGTTTAGGTAAAATCCTTGGTCTACTCCAATAGTTCCCATCCCAGGTATTTTTTTTCCAGGGGGTATAGTAGGGGTCATAAATGTCTTTATAATATTTCTTGTATAACAATTCATTCCTTAATTTGACTCTCAGTTCCCCAAGTATTGACCTAACGAAGAGAGCGTTTCCTTTGTTATTGAAAAAGTTATTTTGTAGAATAGAACTATTGGTCACAAAATCGAGTTGAATTCCATATACATTGTTACTTGAAATATTATTATGCTTAATTACATAGTAACTTCCGGAATGGAGGAAAATACCTATATTGTTATCCGTTATTATATTTCCAATAATGAGTTGTTTTGAGCTTCCTCCAAAGATACCCATTAATCTATTATTTGAAATAATATTGTAACTGATATTATTGTTGTTCGAACCTAGTATATGGATACCAAACCAGTCATTGTTGGTAACAATATTATCGCAGATGGTGGTATTATGGGAATATATTACTATACCCGTCCCGTATGGGAAATCAGCATGTCGAACCGTAAATCCACGAATAGTGACATTGTCCGAAAAAATGTTGATGCAATTACCACTTAGATTCGCATCAATAATTGTCGAATATTTGTCTTCTCCAAGTAAAAATATCGATTTGTTAATGCTAATATTGAATTCATTATACGTTCCATTGTACACATAGACGGTATCTTCATCACTTGCATTATCAACCGCATCCTGAATACTCGTGTAATTCCCTGGACCACTCCCACCGACATACAACCATTGACCTTTTGATGTTGATTGAGATTTCTCAGTATCCTGTGCAATTCCTGGAACTATGCAGGTTCCCAGGAACAAGAGAATGATTCCAACCGCCAACCATTTACTAATCAGAGGTTTCTTACTCATAACTTTCCTACCCCGTCTACCGACTATATTATCTCATATCCCCTTTAAAAATATATCTTCTGAAGGTAAAGTATTAAAATGGTTTAAGGAAATAATAATGCTGTTTTGTGTAATTATTTGAATATAAAACAAAAATATTATAATGAGATAAATTTAAATACTCTCTGATACTTCATTGCTCGGTTCTTTCAGGAAAGGAGGAAAATAAACATGAGGAAAATTTTAAGTATAATTATTGTCCTGCTGTTGATTGGTCTTTCTGCTCTGTCATTACAAACAAATGCGTCAAAACCATTGGTATACAGAAATACGATTCATGTAAATGATGATAATGTTATTGGACCATGGACCGGGACCGAGCAATATCCCTATAGACTTATCCAAGATGCTATTGATAATGCCTCAGCAAATTTTATCATTTTAGTGGCGAATGGAACCTACTATGAACACCTCTTAATTCCATCGAATTTAGAAGATTTAACCATCGGCTATTGGAGCAGTTCACCTGATGAATTGGACAATTTTAGTCCAAAACTTATTGGTAATGGGACTGGAACAGGAATTTCAATCTATGCTGACAGTGTAAAAATTACGCAACTTGAAATAATGGACTATGGACAAGAAGGGCGTGATTCAGCAGTGTATATTGAGAGAGATGTCGAAGGAGTCGAAATTTCCAATAGTATCATTTCTAAGTCGTATCACGGGATTTGGATAAAACGTGACGTCCCATTGGAAACTTTCCATATCATAGAAAATAATGTCATAACAAATATTTCTCAGCGTGGTATAAGTATTATCTTATGTGATCGAAATACGATACGTAGTAATACAATACTCAATTGTGAGTGGGGAGTTTATCTCCATGATTGCTATAAAAACACAATTTCAAATAATTATTTCGGTAACAACACCGAAGGTCTAGTTATTGATATAGGGATAGAAAACAGCGTAGAATACAATACTTTCACAGATAATGAATATGGATTTGGAACCATTGGTACTCGTTCCTCAACTATTCAAAATAATAACTTTCTTGAAAATACTAGAGATGCATATTTTATTACCTTTAATGTCTGGAATGCTGACATATGGTCAAGAAACTATTGGGGACGCTTTGTGTTTCCACTCATAAAGCCGATTGGGGGTAGTTTTATCGTTGCAAAAATTGATTTACCCTGGGTTAAATTCGACTTTTTTCCGTCCCTGACGGAAAATTAAAAAACTGAATTTTTTCACTTTCGTTCTTGACTAGATAACCATTTCTTTTTATCAGTTAAGCAGTGACACGGTTCCCACGTATGATTTTTTTTATGTAGATATCAAAAATGAAAAAAGAATAAAAAGAGAAAAATTTGTTTCTAAAATTATTCGAAAAATATCGGTTCGTGGAGCTTTTGGGTTTGCAGGAATGGTGTTTCACCAGTCGTAGAGGAATACTGAACGAATAATTTCAGCGAGTATTGTCTCATAGGAAAAACTGGTTCGTGAAGTACAAAAAATCTATTTCCGAATAATTATGTGCATCAATGTTCTTGTATGGGAAGTCGCCTGCCTTTGTAATTCCAATGTTTCCATTCATTTTTTTTAACACCAATATACTGAATATCGACTGAAAAACATTAAATGGCTCATCAAAAAAGTCGACAGACTAATAATATTATTCGAATAAAACATCATTTTGTCGATGTTGAAAGAGAAAATAGATATCAGTTACTCATATCGAAAGTAGTGACACGGTTTCCATAAATGGTTTTACTTATATTAACTCAGTTCAAGGATTCAAATCTCTTCCCGTGAATTATTTATTGTTTTTTTCCATTTATCACGATTTGCTAAACCAATTGCAAGATATGATGCCCCCATACCCAGAAAAGCAATACCTATTACGAGGTTAATTGTCATCATAAAAACAATACCAATGGGTATCCACATGATTCCAAGAATAAAAAATACCTGATAATTTGGTGCTCCCATTTTCCCTTCTTTTTTCTTTTTTATCTGCAAATTCTTTCCAAGAAATTCAAATAAATTATATCTCTTAAAAAAGGAGAATTTTTGTTATATCTGCTAGAAAAGTATATTATTTTTTTAAAAATGTTTAGAAAACGTTAAAACCTGAATAGAAAATCAGAAGTGTTGACTTTTAAGACAATTTTCTATTATTTTTTAATATTTCATCAAGATTCATTTATTTGTTTTTCACTATTATCTAAATCTTTTTTATTCACTGGTATTATACCCGCCATATTCTCCGCAATGACATTAGTTATCTCAGTATTTGGATCAATAACATACTTTGTACCATTCTTCAACGAATTTTCTACTGTTTCTAATTTTTTATATATTTGAGCTTCATTTTTAAAGAACTTTTGAATAGCAGTATTTACCTTTTCAATTTTATCAGCTTCAGCCTCTGCAACCTTACGAATAGCCTCAGCTGATCCTTCTGCCTCAAGTATAGCAGCTTGTTTTTTTCCTTGTGCCATTTTTATTTCGGCTCTTTTCTCACCATCAGCTTTTGTCTCTGTCGCAGTTGCAAAATCAATCGCAGCTTTCTTATTCCTTTCAGCGATAACAACATTATTCATAGCATTCTGAACATCATCAGGTGGCTCAATTCTCTGCAATTCAACTCGAATAACATCAATACCCCAAGCCGCTGTTTGCTTATCAAGCTCCGTTTCAAGAGTAGCATTTAATTCATCTCTCTTACTGTTAGCTGCGGTTAAAGTCATTTTTCCAATGATGTCACGTAACGTAGTTCTTGCGAGACTTGTAATCTGCCTTTTATAATCTTCAGCATTATAAATAGCCTTATGAGGTTCAACAACTCTAAAATAAACAACAGCATCTACAGTTGCATTAAGATCATCTGATGTAATGATTTTTTGAGGATCAACATCCACCATATTTTCCGTAACATTAACCTTAATAATTTTATCAATAATAGGAATTATCCAATGAAAACCCTGTTCAGCTGTTCTCTTATATTTACCTAAACGTTCGATAAGGCCCTTCTCTGTTGGTCTAATAATACGTATACCAACAAAAAAAATAATCATTAAAAATACAATAAAAGGAAAAACCCATACAAATAACAATATCCAATCCATGCTCTCACATCAAAGATCTTTATATTGAATAAAAAGTATAACAACAAACCACTTAAAAAACATATAGCTCACATGTAATCTCTCCAAGAAAGCTGTAAGAACTTGGCGGGTTGTAAACAACCCAACAGGAGAAAATCCAAGTGAACTTTTAACATTTTAACAAAATTTAATTTTTAACAAGTTCAACTTACTAAAATTTTCTAATTTTTTTTATAAAGTATTCAATGGACCTAGTAGGTTAGAGGTATTTTACAAGAGAAAACATACATTCAGAACGTCTATTTTTATTTGTGTGTAGCTATCTGTTAGAGCAATACCTAATTCAGTGGACTTGGTGGTACATCTTCGGGTAATAAAGGCTGTAAATCTGGTTTTTCCCAGTTATTTAGGTTTTTAATATTAACAATCAAATACATAAAAACAGGTATTGTAGTTTTCATCCAATGAACAAGATTATCATGTTTATGTTCCCCATACCATGGATCATAATCTATTGAGAGTATTTCATATGTAAAACTTGGTATTCTAAATTCTTTATAAACCCAAATATCTGCGCATCCGCCGATTGTCATATCTTCAGATCGATCTGCTTCATATTCTGTGTTTTCTTCAACCCAGTCTTTTACATGGTTGAACAATTCCATTTCAATATCTGTCATAATATAAGGTTGATTCAAAATCCTCTTTGACCAAGGAGTTGGAGTTATAATATTATGCCAAGTAGTATGACAATTTACGTAAAATGAAAAATATCGTTGATTAAGTGATTTCATAAAATCTCTAAGAGCCCTTGTCTCTGGTTCAGAAAAAGCATATCTACCACAGTTACGCCACCATTTAGATGGATCATTAGGTCGGGTTTTAATATAAGGGATCTTAATTGTACCAAATAATTTTCCTAGACGATAAACACGACTACGAAGTCTACCAAAATAAACATCAAAATTTCGATTTAAATCTACACCGTTTTCGTTTCCTACTTCATTATTTTGTCTACCATCTGGATTCACCAATGGAATGATGAAAATCTCGGTATTGTTCAAGATATTAGTAACTGTTTTATTTGTTTCATAATTAATGAGAAGGTATTCAGCAAGATAAAGACATGCTTCTCCTGCTTCCCATTCAACTCCATGCATGCATCCATCGATAAGGCAGGATAACTTAGCTTTATTATTTTTTTCATTGGTGATTTTGATACACCAGATATCTTTTCCTAAAATGCTTTTACCAATAGAAAAAACATTTACTAAATCAGGATATTTTACCTTAAAATCCAATAGCTTATCAGTTGTCTCATAGTAATCATGATAATCTCCATCTCTCCAATTTGGTAAAACTGAAGGAGTTTCTTTCTCTTTGTTTTCGATAGGTGGTTTCTCTGTTGATTTATCTAATTTTTTTTCGTTTATACAGCCTGAAAATGATGCTATAATCAGTAAGAAACATGTGAGTATCGCCATTAATGAAATCATTTTTATATTTTGATACTTGCCCCTTTTCTGCATCATTCTTTTTGTATTTCCTTTGATAGATTTAATATTACTTTTTGGAATGAATCCTCCATTAACAAATTTATTATTTTTAATTCGACCTGTAACTACGCCTTTATCTGAAACATAAATTGCTTCAATAAAATCCTTTTTACCATCCTTATAAACAATATTTACATTTTCTAAGATATCGATTTTTTCCAGCTTTTTTCTCATCGCTTCTACTCCAAAAAACAGGAAAGAAAGATTGTGGTGAAATATTAGATTTCACCATAAATATCCGTTTTAATTAAAACTGCGTGTTCTGATTTACTAGCATGACCATCGCCTTGATAACCACATAAGATGAATCCATCGTTGATCTCTCTAACAGTACGACAATGACCATCACCTGGCATTTTCTTCTCCCAAACTTTATCCCCATTTTCATCGGTTTTTACTAACCACATCTTACTCCAAGCCGCAAAAGATGGCTCACCGAAATTTCCAATTCCTAGGGTGTGACCAGTTAAAATAAATCCGTCATCACTTGTTGGTTGTACACATATCAAATAATCCTTGAACAAAGGCTTTCCATATTGTTTGCTCCAGAGAATATCACCATCATTATCAACCTTTAATAACCATCCATCAGATCCCAATAGACCTAACCCGAGGGGACCTGCACCGACAAATCCAGCGATAATATAGTTATCGTCTGGTGTATTAGTGACTGCGGGAATATAATCACACGATAATAGTTTGCCATATGATTTATCCCAGAGAACATTTCCATCTTGGTCAATTTTTAATAATCTTCCTTGTGTAGGTAATGATAAAGGATTCCAATATCCTCCTGATATGATATAACCATCTCCTTCATTAGCCCTTGTTATAAAATCAAATTCTCCAGAAGAAACTTTTTTTTCATATGTTTTTGACCAGATAACATTTCCATCAAAATCTATTTTCACGATATATCCATCAAACATCGATGATGAATAACTTGCTGACTTTCCCGTCACAATAAATCCATCAACTGTTTCTTGAATACTATAAAATTCATCTTCTTCTGCTCCACCATATGTATGAGCCCAAATAATATCTCCATTTTCATTTACTTTAATAAGTAGAGCATCCTTACTATCTTGTGTTAAATTGTAAAACCATCCTCCTGCTAGATATCCTCCATCAGAAGTTTCAATTATTGGCCATAATCCATCCCAGCCATTAGTTGTTCCATATGTGGTTTCCCAAATAACATTGCCATTTGTATCAACTTTAATTATCCAAGCATCTCTGCTTCCATATATTTCAGTTTCTCCTGAGAGGATATAATTACCATCTGATGTTAATTGAAGTCCCTTAAAGCTATCAATTCCGTCTCCACCATATGTCTTATACCATCCACCATTTTTCGATATTTTCATTTCATTTATGTTTTTTATATTTGTCATAATTTTACCAGATATTGGAATGGTCGTTGTAATCAACAGCGTCAAAACAAATATTCCAACTATTTTTGTTTTCATATTTTCTACCTCAAAATAAAAATCTAGATATTTTTGTTAAAACCTTTTTTGAAATATTTTACGAAACAGTTAAAATATTGTGTGTAATATAGCATTTTCATAAAAATGATAAAAATTGATGTAAAGGACAAAAAAATATTATATGAACTTGTTAACAACTCAAGACAACCCTTGAGCATAATCGGTAAAAAAGTCGGTCTCTCAAGGGAGGTTATTGGATATAGGATAAATCGTTTGGAAAATGAAGGAGTGATAATAAACTATCCTGCTCTGATATATTGTGGTTGTATAGGACTCTCTTTGGCTCGTTTCTATATCAATTTTCAATTTATGAATCCAAAAACAAAACATGAATTATTAGAATTTTTAAAAAATAATGAAATTGTTGCAATGGTAGCTGAGCTTTCAGGTTGCTATGATCTTCAGGTTAATTTGTATACAAGTTCAATTTATAATTTTGAAATTGGATTAAAATTTAATAACTTTTATGATGAATTACAAAAAAAATACCGTAGATATTTTGATGAGCAAATCGGAGCTATATTCACTGGAGCTAACATGTTTGACCTGGTCTTCCTTCTTGGAGATAAGGATGCAAAATCATCTTACATTGGTCCGCCTATAGGGAAACAATTCGAAATCGATGACCTTGACCTGAATATATTGCGAAAACTTGGAAAAAATGCAAGAATTCCAACAGCGCAACTGGCAAAAGAACTTAATACAACAGTCACAACAGTTCATAATCGTATAAAGCGGTTGGAAGAAAAGAATCTATTTATGAAATTCTGGACTAATATTGAGTGGACAAAGATAGGCTATAGGCAGTTTGATATCGAAATCAACCTAAAGGACTATGGAAAGAAAAACGAGATAATTAATTACATCAGAAACAATCAACATGTATTATTTATTATGCACTCAATTGGCCGTGGTGTTGACCTTGATTTTGAGTTCATTTTAAGAGATATTACTCATCTTCAGGAGATTATCACAGACCTATCTGACAAATTTCCTGAAAGCATCAAGAACTTCAGATATTTCAGTACCGATAAGATATATAAATGGAATCATTTTCCATTCTAGGGTTTACTTTCTAATTTCATATATCTTAAATATAATAGTGATATAATATTGGTCAATGCAAGGATTATAAATAATCCATTAAAACCAATATTTTTTATTAATATGCCAGTAATCGCACTTCCTCCACAATAACCAATATTTGCAATGCTTACAAAAAGTGAGAATTGGGTTGCTGCAATTTTTTTATTTGTAGCATCCATATACATTGCAAGGAGTGATGCAGTGACAAAATGGCCGAGAAATATTATGATAAAATATGGTAATAATATTAAAATATCTTCAAAAAAGATTAATGATAAAAACAGAATAGTATTTGGAATAATAGCAATATACATAGTTTGTTTCCTGCCCTTTTTGTCAGCTAGATATCCACCAATGTATGAGCTTGGAATGCCAATTAAAAGCCCTATTGCGGAAACAATTCCTATTTGAGCAACATTCAGCTTTAAAAACTCACTTGCAAAAATAGGGGCTGCAATTATTGTAATTCCGCCACTAATCGAAATAATAGGTCCTAGGATTGCTATAAGCTGAGTTGTTTTTTTTCTTAACTCAGCAATAACCTTGCTTGAGATTTTTTCTCTTTTTCTTTTTATCTTTACCTCATTTGTAATCAAAGGTAAAATTAAAAATAGAAATATTCCTACGGCTGTTATTGGAAAGATAATTCTGTATCCAAAATTTAATGCTATTTGTGAAAAAACGACAGCAGTCAGGCCAAAACTTATTGCTTCACCTGCTTTTAATGCACCACTTGCCTTTCCTCTTTCGTTTTCACTACAAATATCTATTGCCCATGCAGAGGATGCGGACATTAAAAATGTTATTCCAACGTGCCCTGCCATTTGAAGGATTGCAAATATTAACAAATGCTCGACTGGATCAATAAAATAAAGTGCAAAAAAACAAAAAGCACCAAAGAGCCCTCCTACTAAAACAAAGGTTTTACGTGTATGACTTCCAAAGTAGTCAATTATACTGCTCCAGGTAAATCTAAAAATCCAAGGAATCCAGCTAATTCCAACAATTATTGTAATAATCTCTACAGGGACATCTAATTCCAAAAAATAGAGCGGAACTATTATAGTTAGAACAGTTTCAATAATTCCCTCAGGTAGACCAAGGTCTGTGAAAAGAACATATTTGTACCAATTTCTTTTTCTAATATCAATCAGTATACCTTTTTCCTCCTGAAATCCTAAATAATCTCATAAAAATTATGCTTAAATAACTTACTCAAAGGTTTAAATAAAACAAATATCATATCAACGAGCCTGTCGGGGGCTCAGGTTTTCGCTCATCTGTAGAAAATCTTAACAAATGACCTACAAACACGTTTGTTGACTCGTCTACATTACTCCTTCTTTTTTCTTTTTTTTATGATTTAATCATAGTCAGCATCATCTTAAACTTTTTAGTTGCTGTTACAGCATGTGCTTTATTTGCAGGCATAATAATAAAATCACCTTGTTTTAATGAATACTTCTTACCTGATATACTAATCTCTGCTTCTCCATCTAAAACTTGGACCAATGCATCAAATGGTGCTGTATGCTCACTAAGTTTTTGTTTTTCATCAAATGCAAAAAGGGTTACAGAACCTACATCTTTATTTATCAACATTCGACTAACAATAGAATCTTCTTGATATTCTATTAATTCCTTAGAATTAAGTATCTTTTCCTTCATAGTATCAACTAAAAATAAAATATTAGGATGCAGGAACCTCTGCAACCAATTTATTCATATCATCGTCAACATTGGTATTTGGCATAATATTAAATTTCTCAACAAGAACATTAAGAACATTTGGTGAGACAAAAGCAGGAAGAACTGGCCCAAGCATAATGTTTCTTATACCAAGTGATAGAAGTGCAAGAAGAACCAAGACTGCTTTTTGTTCATACCACGCAATGTTAAAAGAAATCGGTAACTCATTAACACCCACTCTAAATACCTCAGCAAGTTTCTGAGCAATAACAACAAGTGAATAAGAATCATTACATTGACCAGCATCAATTACTCGAGGAATTCCACCAATGTCACCAAGACCAAGTTTATTATACCGATACTTCGCACAACCTGCTGTAAGGATCACTGTATCTTTAGGTAATGCCTTTGCAAACTCTGTATAATACTCTCGTTGTTTATGTCGGCCATCACAACCAGCCATAACAATAAACCGTTTGATTTTTCCAGATTTAACGGCATCAACAATTGTATCTGCAACACCTAAAACCGAGTTATGTGCAAAACCAATAGTAATTTCTCCATCTTCAAGTCTTTCAGGAGGGGAACTCTTTTTCGCATGATCCATAATTTCTGAAAAATCCTTTGATTTTCCATTTTTCCTGTTAGGAATATGTTTTAATCCTTCAAAACCTACAACACCGGTTGTATAAACCCTATCTTTGTAAGAATCTTTTGGAGGAACCAAACAATTCGTGGTCAAAAGTATTGGCCCATTGAATTTTTCAAATTCCTCTTTTTGAAGCCACCAAGAATTCCCATAATTTCCAACAAAATTCTCATACTTTTTAAATTTCGGATACGCGTTTGCCGGTAGCATCTCACCATGCGTATACACATCAACACCAGTTCCCTGAGTTTGTTCAAGCAATTCCTCCAAGTCTTTTAAATCATGACCACTGATAAGAATCCCAGGATTGTCTCTTACACCAATATTAACCTTTGTAGGTTCAGGATCTCCATATGCTGATGTATTTGTTTTATCAAGCAAAGCCATTGTCTTAACACCCATCTCACCACATTTCATGTTAAGAGCAACCAACTCATCAGCAGATAAATCCTTAGTTGTTGCAACTAATGCGTCCTGAATGAAATTAGAAATTTCCTTATCTTTATACCCAAGAACATATGCATGATGATAATATGCTGACATTCCTTTTACACCAAAAGTCAGCATTTCTCTTAGTGATCTGATATCTTCATCTTTTGTAGTGAGTATTCCAACTTCTTGTGATTTTTTAATAATATCCTCATCGTTTTTAGGTTTCCATGTAACCGATTCATGAGTATCTGTAACTGAATTCTTTTCCCTTAGTTCATCCCTCAACTTTAATGCTTGGTGAATTTTTTCTATAAAAAAATCTTTGTCAAAGTTTGCATTTGTTATAGTTGAGAATAATCCATCCATTATTATCTCATCAACTTCTTGGTTGTATTCTCCAGATTCCCTTGATTTCGTATTGCATATTGCTATTCCTTTCAATAAAAAACGTAACATATCCTGTAAATCTGCCACTTCACCTTTCTTTCCACAAACACCTATAGTTGTGCAGCCTTTTCCTTTTGCTGTTTCTTCACATTGATAACAAAACATATTTTTCTTCCTCCATATTTTTTTTTATATCCATTCGTCTTTTAGAATTTCGCCTTTGATACTCACCATGATGTGTTTAATAGGAATATTTCTTGTTGATTCTTCTGCTGCTTTTTGTGCCATACGTAAGAGTCCGGTGCAGCATGGTACCTGCATGGTTACCACAGTGAGAGTATTTATTTTTGCCTCGTCTATCAACTTGATGAGTTTCTGCAAGTAAACATCTTTGTTAGAATCGAGTTTTGGACAGGCAATAGCAAGATGTTTCCCTGATAAAAATCGCTGATGGAAATCACCAAATGAATAGGCAACGCAATCTGCTGCAAGCAGTACATCACTCTGTTTGAAATAATTTGCATCTGGGCTGATAAGATGCATTTGTACGGGCCATTGACGTAACTGAGATTGTTGAGATTGCGTAGGAGTTTGTTGCGATGTATGATCCTGCTTGAATGAGAGGGATTGAGAACCTGGGCATCCTTGAGGTTGAAATTTCTCTACATCTGTCTTTGTGTTGAATTCAACTTTGATGTCTTGTTCCTTTAGGTAATCTATTGCTTTGTTGAGATAATCTGTTTCTCCATGTTCTTTCAGATGTTGTAAGTGGGCAATAATCGTGTTTTTTCCTTGTTTCACAATATTCTTCATAACTTTTCGTTCATCATAGGGTTCTGCTTCACGTTCCTGCACACTGATTGCTCCTTGTGGACAATGACCAAGACATGCACCAAGTCCATCACAAAAGATATCACTGATGAGACGTGCTTTCTCATCAATGAGTTGAATTGCTCCTTCTGGACAATTGGGTATACATTCTCCACAACCATTGCATTTTTTCTGATCAATAGTAATTATCTTTCTTTTTGCCATAACACAACATCATATACTATATTTTCAATACAAAGTATGATATGTATACAAAGGTATTTATAGTTGAGAGTTTCTAAATGTATACTATGGATGACAACTGCACGGTTTACAAAACGATGGATTTCATCTCTAAGAAATGGACTCTTCTAATTCTCCTAGAATTATTCAAGGGGGGGAAGGACAAGAAACGGTATAGCGAAATAAAGGATAAGATGGAGGATATTACACCTAAAGTTTTATCTGAAAGATTGAAGGAATTGGAGAAGGAGGGGTTAATTACACGTAAAGTTGATGCTTCTCAATTTCCTGTGAAAACTGAGTATTCTCTCACTGAAGGTGGAAGGGATTTTATTCCTATTATCCGCCAGATGAAGATATGGGCATTGAAGTGGAAGCCTCATAATGAGGTGTGTGAAAGCGTTGATTGTGAAAATTGTGATTTATAAGAAAAGCCGAGATTCAAACACAGTTTTACCTGTAGACTAAATTCATTTTTTTATTCTAAATTTTTTGACAGATTATAACTATTTTTTATAAAAGATATTATTTTAGTATAATCAGATTTTTCATTCAAAGATATCTGAGGCCAATTCTTCATTGTTCTTGTTGCTGCTTGGAATGGTTTGATTTTAAATTCTTCGGATAACTTAACTTTGTCCTGTTCACTAGCTTTGGTGAGAACTACGCCATTTGTAACCAGAAATGCAAATAATTTTTTTTTATATTTGTAACAAGGACAACCATACATTTTTTTCGTAGTCACATTAGGCCAACTAAGAACTTCTTTTTCTATTTTCAATCTAATATTTTGCATTTTTTCTTCATTGTAATATTGCATGTTTACACGCTATATGGATTTTATTTAAAAACAATATGTTAGAAGATAATATTATGCTACAAATTCGATAATATCTTGTTATAAGCTTTAAATAATAATCTTTAAACTATTACTGTCGTTATACAGGATTATTATAATTCTTCGAGAAATTATAAAAACATGCAGGGAGAAGGGATTTGAACCTATCGGGATTGATGGATAATAATCCTATTATTACTGGCAAAATTTCATTTCTTTTTCAGATATGGTAATTTCGTACGTTTATTGATCCCAGTAGTATATCCATCAGGTATATCACAGGGTTTGCCACTTTTTGGTTTATTTCCTGCTTTACAAAAATAATATATTTTCTGATTTTTTCCACCTTTCAATTTAACTTCACGCGTGTGGAGGATAAATCCATTTTTTTCAAATACCATATTATTACCTTGGAGAATCCTAAGGAGAAGTATTATATAAAGCTTCCCTAACAGAAGGGAACTTATTGATTATTTATATAAAACATGAATTTTTCATGATATATTTTGAAGAAGCGCGGCAAGGTGGAGATAGATCTAATTTCATTTATTTTGAATAATGTTTTTAAGTAATGATATACCGTTTTTAAGATTTTCAACTTCTTGTAATTTTTCCTGTTCAAAGGTTTTTAGTATTTCTGATAACTGTGTTGTAGCGTTATAAATGCGAACTGGTCTGCCTTTTCCTTTCTGTTTAAGGTCCCGTTTTTGTACCCATCCTCTTCTGTATAGTTCCTGCATCGCTATACTTACTTCTGGTTGACGCATATCGGTCGCCTGTTCGATATCAGCACATTTACATTCATCAAATTGTGAAATGTAGAGTAATGTTTTTGCAAGATTTTTCGGCATCCCTAACTTATGGAACAATAGAACCGCTTCATCATCAGCTTTGTCGAGTGTATAGACATTTTTTTCTCTCATATTTTCTCTCTTCTCATAGTTGATAACGTGCATTCTATTATATAATCGATGATTAGTTTCAAGCAAGAAACCACTCGAATATTAAAAAAAACTTGATATGCGAGTATATATATATATATATATAGAGTGAATGATAAGGTAAAGAATATCAGGGATTTGATTTATTTTGGCAAAAAAAGAAAGACCGGAAATAGAAGAAATCGTTAAATGCCCTGAATGTGGAAGTAGCCATCTTAGTAAAGATTACTCACGTGCAGAATTGGTGTGTCGAAATTGCGGGTTCATTCTTGATGAGAATATAATCGATCAAGGACCTGAATGGCGAGCATTTGATAGTGAACAACGAGAGAAACGAGCACGAACTGGATCACCGATGACTTACACCATTCATGATAAAGGACTTAGTACGATGATCGGATGGAAAAACAGAGACTCCTACGGCAGAGCAATTCCAACGAGAAATAGAGCACAAATCTATCGGTTGAGAAAATGGGAACGACGCATTCAGATTAGCAATGCTACCGAGAGAAGTCTTGCTACTGCACTCTCTGAACTGGATAGACTATCATCAGGTATGGGTCTTCCAAGGACCGTACGAGAAACCGCTGCGATGATTTATCGGAAAGCAGCGATGAAGAATTTAGTCCGTGGTCGAAGTATAGATAGTGTAACTGCTGCAGTATTATACGCCGCCTGTCGGCAGTGTAATGTCCCACGAACCCTTGATGAGATTGCTGTAATGTCGCAACTCTCTCGTAAAGAGATTGGAAGGACCTATAGACATGTCTCTCATCGATTAGGATTAAAATTGTTACCAACTTTACCAGAGGATTATATTTCACGGTTTTGTAGTGAACTAAAACTGAGTTGTGATGTACAAGCGAAAACCGTAAAGATATTACAAGACGCTGCACGCGGAGAACTAACAAGTGGGCGTGGTCCGACGGGTATGGCAGCAGCATCTCTCTATATTGCTTGTGCGCTGTGCGGTGAACGGAGAACGCAACGTGAGGTAGCAGATGTCGCAGGTGTCACAGAAGTCACCATACGAAATCGCTATAAAGAACTCACAAAAAAACTCGATATAGAGATTATCCCATAGGTGAATCGTGCGCTCTACTAATTCTTCTTTTTTTGTAAACAAATTTCAATAGAGGATACATTTGAGGTTCTGCCTTCTTCGTTGGTGACGCTTTCGGTTCCAATTTTGATTTCTTTTATTATTGCATCGGTTACAAATCTATTTCGCACAATTTCTGCTGTATCTACCGCAGTACTAATCGACCTGCCTCGTGCTTTAATGACAATCTCATCTGAACCACCAGTATTAAACTGTGTTACGACTGCAAGCACATAGCTCATTGGAGGTTTCTTTCCAACAAATATCACGTTATCATCAGATCTTTTTTTGTTAGTTGTTCTCACTTTTTTTGTTT
>SMTZ1_10007008_pt1 | contig 15776 bp, 12 predicted proteins | sample DeeMarSWOR136_30_FD_25667 | JGI IMG/M metagenome (IMG submission 25667)
ATGCTCGCTTGCACTATGGGGCTGCACATGGTCTCGAACTGGCCGATCCGGATCTTCTCCTCCTGCCGAATTCCAATGGCCTCTTTCGCAGTGCCCCCTACCTTGCAGGCAACGGAGACCACCTCGAACCCCTGAGCCTCAAGGATCCTTGCCAGGACTCTTGCCTCGAAATGGAGGCCGGAACAGAAGGCGACACCGAGCCTCCGGTAGCCCATTTTCTCCGCAAACTCGCAGATCTCTTGGACTCTGGGTTTTACGGGATGCCTCACAAAGGGCTGAATGTGTCGATCGACGTAACACTCCGCCTCCTGAATCGAGGCCATTCTCGCGAATTCTCTGATTTGTGACTTTTCGTACTCCTTGATGGCTTTTTCAATGATTTTCCCGTAGTTCTCGGTCGGACAGAACCCAGGACCTTCTCCCCCTTCCACATGGCAGACCTTATCCTTCACAGTGCATTTGGCGCATGCGGGGCTCCCTTTCTCACTCACCACAATGCCTCCTTTCGAGGAATTCCCTCCATTTCCGTTGCACATCGCCCGCGTCGGTCGCGCGATGGACCGAATCCAGCTTCGGCCAAGGAGGAAAAACCCAGCATCTCATTGAACTTCTTCACCGATATGCTCAAGCCGCGAAATTCGCTCTACTGGCGGCGGATGCGAATAGTAAAACCAGGCATAGAGGGGATGAGGCACGAGATTAGCCAGGTTCTCAGCCGCCAACCGTTTGAGGGCGTCCCGCATGGGTTTGGCCGTCCCCATCAGGGTAACGGCGGCAGCATCCGCCTCACCTTCAAACCTTCGGGAAATAGCCGATCCCAGGGGACGAAGGAAATAGCCAAGGGTACTCACCAGTACGCCGACGAGAATGAGCCCCACGTAGGGGATGGGGTCTCCGAAACCGAAGGTCTGATACAGGAAACGCCAATCCAGCAATTGGGCCACGAGATACAACCCAATCAAAGAGAGTATCTCCATGATAACGAGCTGTTTGAGTATGTGCTTTTTCTTCCAGTGTCCCGCCTCATGGGCCAGGACCGAGACGATCTCCTCCTCGGGATGGGATGCAAGCAGGGTGTCGAAGAGGACGATCCTTTTTGTCCTGCCAATCCCGGTGAAGTAAGCATTGGTGTGTTTGCTCCGCTTGCCGGCATCCATCTGAAACACCCCTCTGACCCGGAGTCCGGCCTTCCCCATCAGGGAAACGATCCGATCCTTCAGATTCTCATCGGAAATGGGCTCGAATTTGTTGAACAGCGGGGCGATGACCACTGGATATGCCCACAGGATTATCAGTTCAAATACGCCAACAGCCATCCATGCCCACAACCACCAGGTATTCCTGATGTAGTGCAGCAAAGTTAAGAGAAGCCAGAGAAGGAAGCCGCTCAAGATCGCTGATATGGCTATGCCCTTAATCCAATCGGTAAACCATAATCTAAGGGTCCTGGTATTAAATCCGTATCGCTCCTCGATCACAAAAGTGCTGTAGAGCCCGAAGGGGATGTGAAGCAGATTGGAGATTACTCCGAGAACGGCGAAAAAGGCCAAGCCCTGGATGATGAAACTTGGCTGCCACCGATTAACCATTTCTGACAACCAAGGCAGAAACCCGGACAACAAGATCGCCAGCAGGATCGCTTGGTCGAACAGGGTAACCACGATGCCGAAATTGGCGGAATCGGCCGTATAGGCGGAAATCCTGGCCAGCTTCTCCCCATCCACCGTTCCCTGGAAGACCCGGGGAACCTGTTTCCCATGCCTACGGAGGTGGGAGATATTGAGCCGGTTGAGGGTAAGCTGGAACAGCGACCGGAAGGCAAAAACCAGGAGGAAGGCGATGAGCAGGGAATTATACTGAACCATACTTCTCTCCCGGCATATTCCAGTTCGCTCCACCCCAATGGTCCTCAAGGGACACACTTTCCCTCGCGGCCATGGCGAGGATGAGGCCGGCGGTACCGGTCATCATATTGTCTCCAAAGGGTGCCCCGGGGACGATCCCCTCCAGCCCTATCTGGCTCGCGATTCCCCTTTTCGGGCCCGTGGCCAGTATTGTCTCCACGGCATCAAGCCCCAACGCCTTCCGGGTATAGGCGCCGTGGCCCCCCTCCGAGAGGATTTTCTCGTGAGAGAGCCTTCCCGCGGCGAGATCGATGATAAGGGTCTTCAGAATTTCCGGGGTAATGGCGCTCGTGTGATACTCAAAGAATCCTCCGATCTCCCCGTCAACCATGAGGGCGCCCAGGGTATGGGAGCTGGCGATATCCAGGACGATGATACATCGTTTCCCTTGAGCAGATGGATCACTGGAGGCTCCCCGTATAGCCGCCATTCCCGAGTCCATGAGATATATTTTGCCGGACGAGATCCCTTTCGCGTCCATTGCCACAGCCCGCATCCTGCGGAGATAAGGGGGGATTCGAGTGGCTTCAAGGAGAAAGGCGGAGGGGCGTGGATCTTCATCGATGATCCCTTTGAATATGTGGTGGCGAAAATCCAGGGATGAAATCTCCTTCTCGGGCGTTCCGTGGTCCTGCACGCATATTCCCAGAAAGTCGATAACCGGCTCAATCCCCATGGATTGTAGTATGGGCACCATATCCTCGACCACGATATCCCCGGTCTTGAACCGGGCGGTATTCCGTTTCCTGGCCTGCTGCTCGGCCTCTCCCGGGGTGATCAAGATTACTCCGAGGTCCTTGACCCTTTCCTGGCTTCGATGAATGGTTTCGGCAGCGGTTGGGGTCATCATGACCCTGCATCGTCGAGCCTTGGCTTTTATGGCCTCGCTCACGGGGCCACCCCCCATCTGACGCCCCGTAATGAGAATCCGATCGCTTTTACAGGCCATTATCCTCTCGGCCAGAACCCGTGTGGGGGATTTTGCCACGAACTTGAATTGGTCCCCGGACCCCGTGTCGAGAAACAGAGCATCAAGGGTGCTAGCCCCCACATCCACGGCTAAGAATCGCGCCATCGCCCTTAGCAAACCCTTACCTGAGATCGACTTTCTTGTATTGTAACATAATTGCCCTGGCAGGAGCATGGGGAGCAGGAATGGAAGGGGCCAGCCCTTAAGGGATCGTTGCTCAAATCCCTGGGCCGAACAGTAAAGAATTTTGGGTAACCACTCTTGGTCAGGTGAGATCGGTGATTCAGCCAAGAACCGGACTTCCCATTGACCTCCTATCTCCAACCTCTAACTTCTAACCACGAGCCTCCAACCTCTTAACCTCAACCTAGACCCGCACCGTGGTAGCAGCGTAACACCTCACAACGGGAGAGGGCTCCATGGAACCGAAGAGTAGTTCGCCGGAACCCTTCGGTCATCCCTCTCTTTTCCATCGGATGCCCTCCTCACAGAGATCCACGATCTTGCATTCCCCGTGCTTCGGCCTCCGAGCGATGCAGATGGCACGGCCGTGGAGGATGAGCAGGTTTGAAAACCCGATCCATTGATCCCTTGGCACCACCTCCATGAGATCGAATTCGACCTTGGTTGCGTCGGTATTTGTGGTCAACCCTATGAGCTTTGACAACCTGAGGACGTGGGTATCCACCACGATTCCGGGAATGCCAAAGACCTCCCCCAGCACCAGGTTAGCCGTCTTCCTCCCGATTCCCGAAAGGGAAACCAGGTCATCGAGGTTGTCCGGAACGTCTCCGTTGAATTTCTCCACCAGATCGGTAGAGAAGCTCTTGATGGCTTTGGCCTTGTTTCGGAAAAATCCCGTAGGGCGGATATCCTCTTCCAACTCCGCCACGTCGACCCCGGCATAGTCTTTGGCTGACCTGTATTTCTTGAACAGATCTTGGGTCACCTTGTTGACCCTCTCATCGGTACACTGGGCGGAAAGGACCGTGGCCACCAGAAGCTCCAGCGGATTGGTGAAGTGAAGGGCGGTCCTGGCGTTGGGATACTCACGGCTCAGAATTTCGATGATGTGGCCCACCCTCTTTTCATCCCGCTCTCTTCCCATCTCCCCTTCCTCCTCGAAGCAAATAACCCTCCTCGCAACTAACATAGCAAAGGGGGAGGCTATTCACAACCAAGGAAAAACCAGCGAATGTCGGACCCCTGGTCTATCTGTCGTTGGGCCGTAGCTTTTCCGGCTTATACGTGGGGTAATACGCTCCGGAAATCAGGAATCCGTCCGCTCTTCCTCTATCCGTCATAGGGGAACGCAGGATTGGTGGTGTTATTCTCCCTGACGATAATGCTCGAGTTTTTCCTCGTCCAACTCTGCCCCTAGACCCGGCTTATCCGGTAAATAGAGCATCCCATCTTCTACCCTAAGCGGATCCTTCAAAAGGGTGTCTTCCATTTTAAGGAAGTAGGTAAGTTCCGCGGGATATGAGAATATCTTGAATGCAGCTCCGAAATGAGCACTGGCCAATACCCCAATATCCGTTTCCACCAGCGTTCCAATGAGACAGCGAATGCCACCCTGCTCCGCAAGATGGATCGCCTTTCGGGACTGATAATAGCCCGTCCTCGGCGTTTTCACATTCATTACCGATATTACGCCAAGGTCAATCTCCCTTTTCACGTCGTATGGCGATGTGACGCATTCATCACCGAGGATTGGAACGCCGATTTGTCTTGATAATCGGAGTCTGCCTTGTGTATCCCAATTGGGAATGGGATCTTCAGCCATGGCAATCCCATAGTTCGCCATGATTGGGAGAACCTTGCTTGCCTGGTGGTATGAATATGCTTGATTGGCATCCACATAGATGAATGTATCATCACCCAACTCCTGCCGAGCCAACCGTATGACTTCAACATCTTTTTGAGAGTCGATTCCTATTTTGATTTTGAAACTGTTGAACCCTCTCTTTTGGGCCTCCAATCCCTCCTCAATCATTTCATCGGTTCCCGTTTGCCCTATTATCCAGGTCAAGGGGATTCTATCCGTCCATCCCCCCAAGAGTTTGTACAAAGGAATCCCTAAGGACCTGGCCAGGGCATCATGAATGGCGATATCCACTGCTCCTTTGGCCGTATTATTTGCACAAATGTTCTCGATCTGATCCCACACTTTCTCAATAGCGAAGAGAGGAATCCCCTCCAGCCTCGGAGCTATCCATTGTTCCACAGCCCAGCAGATAGATGCCTGTGACTCCCCCAAAATATCCGGTTGAGCCCACGCTTCTCCGAGGCCTGTGATACCATCATCAGTCGTCACGCGAACCAGTACGTGATCACCTTTCTTCAAGTGGCCTTTCGAACCATACCTAAGCGACGTGGAAAAAGGCATGTCGAATTTAATGGCTTCAATTTTCTGTATTTTTGGAATGATCATCTTCTCAACCCCCATTGGTTATGCTAGGACCGCTCGCGCACATTTCCACAATAATGACTTTCCAGAACGTAACTCCCTGCCGCCTATACACCTAAAGCATGAGAAACTTGTCGTGTTAGACCACTCTCCGCATGTTCCGGGCGGACCCCTACATTCGTTACTGAAAAAGGGACCGATCTCACCGTGAGCAGGCGATCTTCCTTCTCCCAAACGCTTCACCTTATTGCCACCTGAGACGATCTTGGAGTTTGGGTTGCAACGGCATCTGTCTGAACTGACTGACTACACAATAGCCCAGCGAAAACGACGCTGCCTATTATACACTTTCCGGGTGAGATATGGAATCCTTTTTTCATATTATGATTCCGAAGAGGCCTTCCCAGGCACCGGAATCTTGAGGTTACTTCCCGGCGCGACCTTTTCTTCCTGACTTTTCGTGACATATCGATGCGCGAGCCAAAGTATTTTTTCCGTTTGAACCCTACTGAGATTCGAAGAAAATGGGAGATTTTCGGAGCAATGCTAAGATTGGATGAGGTTTTCCGATTTGTGAATTATATTACATTTTTCATCCGCGTAACTCATTGATTATATTGGTAAAAAGCGATAGAAAAAATTGAATGGAGGATAATGTGTGATTATCAGGTGAAATAAACTTTGTTTTTCGAATGAGTTTGTAGTATACAATGGTGAACTACGAGAGAGATCGCGCCGGCTCAATGTCGCTGCCGAGCGGGACGCCGAAGGTGAAACCCCGAGGAAATGGGGGAGACTCTCAGGCAAAAGGACCGTAATTGGTTGTATCCTCTGGAGAGAGCCTTCTGTTAGGCCACCGAAGGGGAAAACCCGTAGTCGCTCAGTATCGGGTAATCTCTCAAAAGGACAGGGGAGCTTCGGATTCGCTCTGAGGTTCTCCTTTTTTGTGGGGAGTACCATCTTGATGACTATAATGGAGTAATGGAGGGTTTCGTGAGAACCCGCGAAGTTATTCCTTCCATAGCCTGGATTATCTTGGGGGTGATGATTTGTTTGGGCTCGACATCCATGAGACTCGGGTCCTTGAGTAGTCCTGGACCGGGGCTGTTCCCATTTATCATCGGATGCGTCATGATCTTGGTCTCAATTTCACAAGCGATTGTGTACGCATTTAAGAAGTCCGAAACCGGCCACTTCTGGCAGAACCGCGAAGGTGTAAAGGGGGTCATAATTGTCTTGGTACTTCTCAGCTTTTACGCCCTGGCACTGATGCATTTGGGATTCTCCCTCTGCACATTTCTCTTCTTTGTGGCTATTCTTAAGACATTGGGTCGAAAAAGCTGGAACTATGCTCTTTCGACCGCCCTCATCGTATCATTTTTCTCCTACATGGTTTTTGCGGTTTGGTTGAAGATCAATTTGCCAAAAGGTCCTCTTGGTATATAGGGCATGAGTGCGCTGGATAATATCATTTTGGGATTTCAAGTCTGTTTGACGCCGATGAATCTCCTTTGGTGTTTCGTGGGGTGCTTAGGGGGAACACTCGTCGGCGTCCTCCCGGGGCTTGGTCCCCAAGCGGCGATAGCCCTTCTGCTTCCAGCCACCTTTTACCTCCCTCCGGTCTCAGCGATTATCATGCTTGCGGGAATCTACTACGGATCGATGTACGGAGGGTCTACCACCTCGATCCTGGTAAATATTCCCGGTGAAGCGGCGTCAATTATTACATGCCTGGACGGACATCAGATGGCAAAACAGGGAAGAGCGGGCCCGGCCCTCGGCATATCGGCCTTTGGTTCTTTCATCGCGGGCACCTTTGGAATTTTCCTGCTGGCCATCGTGGCACGCCCAATCTCAGAATTTGCCCTCCGCTTCGGCCCACCGGAATATTTCTCCTTGATGTGCTTGGCACTCATGGTTCTGACGAATCTGACCTCGGCACCTCTCTCCAAGTCCCTCATCTCGGCGCTTCTTGGCCTCTTTTTGGGAACAGTCGGATATGACATCTTCACAGGCTACCCTCGGTTCACGTTGGGATTGACCTGCATAATGGACAGAATAGGGCTGATACCGGTTATCATGGGCTTGTTCGGGGTAACCGAGGTGCTCATGAATGTCGAACAGGGGCTCAAACAAACCCTTTCCGATAAGAAAATTGACCATCTGCTTCCCAACAAGGAAGAATGGAAAAGGTCTGCGATGCCAATCGCCAGGGGGACCATTATAGGTTCTATCCTCGGGATACTCCCGGGTGGGGGAGTAGTGATGTCGAGCATGACCTCCTACGCCGTGGAGCGCAGGCTTTCGAAGCATCCCGAACGATTTGGAAAGGGAGCTATTGAGGGGGTTGCCGGACCCGAGACGGCCAACAATGCTGCTTCGCAATGTGGATTTATTCCCCTTTTTACCCTCGGAATTCCCGCCAACGTGACAACCGCTATCCTTTTGGGAGCGTTAATGCTCTTTGGACTCCAACCCGGACCAATGCTCATAAAGAATAACCCGGACCTATTCTGGGGAACGGTCGCCAGCATGTATGTTGGGAACGGAATGCTTCTGATACTGAACTTACCGCTCATTGGCATATGGGTGAGGGTCTTATTGATCCCATATACCCTCTTATTTCCCCTGATCCTGCTCTTCTGCCTCGTGGGCGTATACATACCAAACAACAGCGTTGACGAGCTGTGGCTAATGATTTTCTTCGGAGTAGTCGGGTATATTTTCCAGAAGATCCAGATCCCGTTGGCCCCTTTGACCTTGGCTATGGTGATCGGGCGTGTATTCGAGAATGCATTCCGGCAGTCCCTCCTTCTATCTCAGGGAAGTCTCATGATATTCTTTCAGCGTCCTATCTCGGGAACCCTCATGAGTATCGCCATCCTTTTACTGGTTCTTGGCTCCATTCCACAACTTTGGGGTATCCGGGAAAAGCTGAGGACATGAGGGTGTGATGGTAAGATGTCGTCCAGAAGCGGGGCTGAAAAGCCATGCGGGAAATCGTGATGGGGAAGCTCAAGGTTGTGAGATGCAGGAGGTGAGAGTATATCGCCGGGGAGTAGTGCTCATTTTAGGATCATTCAGGGTGGGAAAGGGGGTGATAGAGTCTCAGGCCACCTGATCCTTCGACATACAGGTGGGTAGTTGAAGAGCCGAGTGTTTTTCCATAACAGGAGAGAGGGGGATAATCATGAATAGAGTTACCAGTCAGCGGAGTGTTCTCGGTAGTATCGTCATGATCCTGTTAACGGTTGGGCTTTCTACGGCCATTGCAGTGGCGGGGGAATTTCCCACAAAACCCCTGAACATCATTAACCCTTGGTCAGTTGGGGGAGGAGTCGATAGGGCCAGCCGGGCTCTCGCCAAGGAGATGGAAAAGATTCTTGGGGGCCCTGTCGTGGTTGAGAGTAGGCCTGGCGCAACGGGACTCCGTGGTGGAGATTACGTGGTGAAGGCAAAACCAGACGGTTACACCATGGGCGTTTTTGGGGATTCGGAGTTCTGTCCCGAAGCCTATAGCGCCATGAGAAAGGCGCCTTACTCCAGTGATGACTTAGAACCCGTTATCAGGTGGTTTGTTTTGCCCTACGGGATTTCCTCCAGGACGGACAGACCTTGGAAGAATTTGGATGAATTCATCAAGTACATTAAGGATCATCCTAACGAGGTCCGGTTGGGGCATACAGGCGTTGGCCACACATACCACACGCTCTGGTATAATCTGGCAAAGAAGCATAATCTCAAGGTGATTGAGGTTCCTTTCGCGGGAGCAGGGCCCGCTAAGACGGCCTTGCGAGGGGGGCACGTCGATTTTGCCTTGACTTCCGTATCTTCTGTCCAAGGCTTTATCCAAGAGGGAACGGTGAAAATGTTGGCCATCCATCATCCACACAGGTTTTCGGAGTTTCCCAACGTGCCGACCTTCGAAGAACTCGGGTACCTCCCGGGGTATCCGTATAACCTGAAAGGCATGTGGGTCCCAGTGGGAACTCCTGAGGCGAGGAAAAGGAAAATCCATGACATCGTAAAGGGGGCGATAGAGACTCCCTCTTTTAAGGCCTTTGCAAAGAAGAGCCTCTTCGACCCGTATTACGGAACTCCGGACGACCTAAAAGCAGCCATAAAGGCAGCAAGGGAGATCATTGCACCGCTGGTCGAGGAGGTTGCCAAGAAGTACAAGAAGTAGACGCTCATCGCCCTAATACTGCTATGAGGGCTCTTATCATTCGACCTTTATGTTGATCGGAGTGGACCTCTTGAGGGACGGGGATCAATGTTTCATTGAGAAAAGCCCGTTGCTCACCCCGCCCGTTAAGGGGCGGGGTGAGCTTTTCTGAGAAAGTACGCATTGGAGCGCCAAGCTGCCTATTTTACGTTCGAGGCGAAATGATGAGGAGGAGAGCATGGGAGCACGTTTTTCCGGAGGATACGCCGGCAACTACCTGGAGGTAGATCTGTCCAGGGATCGAATTTCGGTCGGAAATGTGGATCCCGCATTTGCGGAGCTATTCGTCGGGGGAAGGGGGTTCTCCTCGAAGATCCAGTATGATGAGCTGGGGCCGGGGGCCGATCCGTTAGGGCCTGAGAATATCCTGCTGGTCTGTGCGGGCCCGCTGTGTGGTACGCCGGCGCCCGGAGGAAACAGGGTTACCATAGGAGCCAGGTCGCCCCTTACCGGAATTCTCGGGGACTCCCACATAGGAGGGTCCTTCGGATGGGCCCTGAAGTCCGCCGGATATGATTACATCGTGGTTCGGGGAAGGGCGGAGAAACCTCGACTGCTCTTGATTGACGATGACCATGTGGAGTTACGGGATGCCTCAGGGCTGTGGGGGAAGGACACCTTTGAGACCAGGGGAATGCTGGACCAGGAGTTCGGCAAGGGGTTCGACCACATCGGGATAGGCCAGGGGGGGGAGAACCTCGTTCCCTTCGCTTCCATCGTTTCCAGGGAGATGAGGGCAGCCGGCAGGGCGGGGATGGGCGCGGTCATGGGCTCGAAGAACCTGAAGGCAGTGGTGGTTCGTGGGACGAAAAAGGCCCGCGTCGGGTTTGCAAATGAGTCGAGAAAAGCCCGAGACTATATTCTTGGACTTCTGAGAGAGGATCCTTTTGTCACGGGAGTGGCCTCGAGGCTCGGCACCAGTTATCTGATCTCGGCATCCAACGAGAAAGGGGCACTATCCACGAAGAACTGGCGAGAGTCCGTGTTCAAAGACGCGGAGAAGATCTCCGGCGAGACCATCATGGGAAGGTATCTTGTCCAAGAGCACTCTTGCCGTGGGTGCACCCTGCGCTGTTCGAAGATCGTACAGGTACCCTCGGGAGAGTTCGCCACCGAGCCCACAAAGATAGAGTACTTCGGGATCTGCGGGTTTGGCTCCAATCTCGGCAACAACAATCCGGAGGCGATTATCAAGGCGTATGAGCTCTGCAATCGGTGGGGAATTGATGTGGGGGAAGCGCAAGGCGTTCTTGCCTTTGCCTTTGAATGCTATGAGAGGGATTTACTGGGCAAGGGGGATACCGATGGTATTGAACTGAGGTGGGGAAATAGCTCCGCAATCCCGGTGTTGCTGAGGAAAATCGCCTTTCGAGAGGGTTTCGGCGCGGTGCTGGCAAAGGGGATTCGTGGGTGTTCGGAGGAGGTGGGTGAGGGTTCCGAGCAGTTCGCCATGCATATAAAGGGAATGGGAATGGATGTGGGGGACGCGAGGGTGTTTAAGACGTATTGGTCCCGGTTGCGCGTTGCGAGTCGAGGTGGGGACCACCTCAGGGGCCAGGGGCCGGGCGGCTATTTGCTTGACAGCATGGCGTTAGCTGATGGGGTACGAGAGGTCCTGTACAATGAAGCCGTTTGTGCTCTGTCGGACATGATGGGGGTGTGCAAATTCCCCTACGGGCTCTACTCCGGAACCCGCGAGCTTTTCAAGGAGAAGGTAACCAATGGTCTCGTAAAGGTCTTTTCCTCTGTCGTGGGAAGGCATTATACGTGGGATGAGTTGGCCCTCAAGGCCGAGCGGGTCCTGAACGTGGAGAGAGTGGTGAACACGCGGGAGATGGACCCGCAAAGGGCCGGGTCTATGATATTTCCGATGAGTGGATAGAGGAATACTATAGACAGAGAGGGTGGGATCTCGGCACGGGAATCCCCACGGAGGAAAAGCTTCGCGAGCTCGGGCTGGAAGACGTTGGGGACATGTCGGTGAAAATGAGGGGCTGAAGAGATTCTAAGAGAAGATCCCGGGAGGTGATGGTGATGCAGACATCCAGGAAACCCAAGGTCGTGGCTATTGGTGGAAGCCCCAGAAAGGACGGGAACACGGAACAACTCCTAAAGTTCGCCCTGGATATCATTTCGGAATACGGCATTGAGACCGAATATATCGGCCTAAGGGGGAAAAAGGTAGAGGGCTGTACATCCTGCCGCCACTGTCGGGTCAGCGAAATTGCGGAATGTTCGATAAAGGATGATTTCGAGCCCATTTTCAGAAAAGTCTATGAGGCAGATGGATTGATTCTGGGAAGCCCCGTCTATTTCGGTACACAGACTGCGAAAATGACGGCACTCTTGGAGAGATTGGGGATGGTCGCGGAAGGCAGACACGGGATCGATATACCGCTCTCCGATGTAGGCTGGCCCGAATCAAAGGGCCCGGGACTGTATGCGGGCAAGGTCGGGGGGGCCATCGCCTCAACCCGAAGGACNNNCCCGAAGGACCGGTGCGAATTTCGTCTTGGCCGAGCTGTTGTTGTGGTTTTCCATTCTCAGCTTTGTCATCGTTACGGGAACGTACTGGACGGTGGCGATTGGTGGAACGCGTGTTCCCGGGTTAATAAAGGAAGGCGACCGCAGTACCTCTGAGCTCTCCAAGGACCAGTTGGAAAAGGATGCGGAAGCTGTCAAGGCCGTTAAGGACTTTGCTCACCAGTTCGGCCAGGTAGTCAATAAACTTCACGGCTGATCGGTTCCCTCTCCATCATGGCGCCAACCGGGCTTTGCTTCATAATCGTCTCCCGGACACGCTGACCCCCCCACGGGTTGATATGATGCGCTATAAGCGGACAGGAGCGTGGAAAACCAGCGGGGGAATTCAGAGGGGCCTGATGGAGTATGTAACGATCGACGGAAGGGGTGTCGTACATGGAGGTCAAACTTGATGGAAAATTGGCCTTAATAACCGGGGCCAGCAGGGGAATCGGAAGGGCCATTGCGTTGAGACTCGGGGAATCAGGTGCCGACGTTGTGGTGAACTATCGTACCCGCAGAGCAGAAGCGGAAGAGGTTTCCGAGAGGATCCGGGAAATGGGCCGGCAATCCATTGCCATCCAGGCGGACGTATCGCATGCCGATCAGGTTGATGTGATGGTCCGACAGGTAGTTGACACCTTCGACGGAAGTCTCGATATTCTCGTAAACAATGCTGGCATTATCGCGCGCAAGGAAGTTATCCACATGACTGATGAGGATTGGGATCGCACGCTCAACACCAATCTAAAGGGGGCGTTCTACGTCTCCCGAGCAGTCGCCACAAAAATGATCGAGAAAGGGAAAGGCGGCCGCATCATCGGCATTGCGTCGGGCGCAGGACACTCGGGGCGGCCCGGCCTCGCGCATTATTGTGCTTCCAAGGCGGGCCTTATCCTTTTCTGCAAGGCTCTCGCCATCGAGCTCGCACCCCACGGCATTAATGTGAACAGCGTCTCCGTGGGGTTCGTGGATGTGGGGCGGTACTCCGATTTGCCCGATGTACACCAAGATCGCCTCCGGCGAATCTTGCTCCAGCGGCCGGGCAAGCCGGAGGACATAGCCAGTGTGGTCGCATTCCTCGCATCTGAAAGGGCTAGCTGGATCACGGGAACCGATTTCCGGGTGGATGGCGGTGAATCAGCGGGAAGGGTTCCCTATTCGACCCAGTAAGATCTATGCTATAGTCAGAACTGGCTTATGTATATCCCGTAAAGTTTCCTGAATCTCGTGTGTATTATCTCTGTAACTTATTGATTATAAATAAAATTCTATATTTGGCAAGAGAACACCGCTGTCCCTTCGCTCCAGTGCTTTCGGAGTGACCCTTTCGGGGTTCGCGGACGGGGAATACTTACCCCTTCCGCCCTCTAAAGGGCCGGCTTTCCCCTTTCCTTCGGTTATGCTCAGGACAAGCCGTTCGGCTGAGCCCTTCGGGTCTGCCCTCGGCCATGAGACATGTCGACGAGCCTTCGACGAGCTCAGCCGAGTCGCTCCCTTCGGGTCTGCCCTCGGCCATGAGCTCGGGCCGAATGGAGCCTCAGGGTCGAAGACATGTCGAGTCGCTCACGCCGAAGTCCTCAGGGTCGAAGACTCACGTCGAAGCCGGCTCACCCTCGATGGGTGTCCCACTCCTCCAGCAGATTTCGCTCATGAACAACGATGTTCCCTACAAATTCAGGAAACTCCACTATATCCCCTATTGACTTTTTTCGAACATATATGGGATAGTTGAAAAAACAGGGAAATCCTCCGAGCCATTCTTCCTAAGGCCCGCAGGAGGGGTATGGGGAACGGCCGATAGGGCACAGCCGGAAACGGCTGTACCTCCCGTGTTTGGAAAGGAGACATCTTCTCCCTTACAGGGGAAAAGACCAATGTCCAGATGCGGGCATTGGTTTTTTTATTGAACGCTGTTTTTGGGAATGCACAATTGGATACCGCCCAGGGAGCAGGAACGGGGTGAACTGGCCATGGCAAAATCGAAGATTTTCGTGAAGGAGACCGGGGGAGGGAGATATCCGTATACCGTTGTCGCCGATCAAGGTGAAGGCGTCCATTTCTATAAAAATCGCTTTTCCAAAGCGGAATTGGAGACAATTGCGAGGGAGATGGATGCTGAGCTTCTTTTCATCAAGACGGAAGAGGATATCGCGGTTGACGAGGAAGAACTCGCGCCAGAGGGCGAAGAGCCCGAAGATGTGGAGTGAGGCCATTATTGGGGAAATGGAACGAATAGGGGCAAGTTGAAACGATGCTCACGGATAATTACGAAAGAAGGATACATTACCTCCGGATCTCCATCACCGACCGGTGCAATTTGAGATGTCGGTATTGTATGCCCGATGAGGGCATTCCCCTGATCTCCCACGAGGAGGTGCTGAGTTATGAGGAAATCCTTCGGCTGGTAAGGTTTTTCGGAAAGTTGGGCATCGACAAAATCCGCCTCACCGGGGGGGAACCCCTGGTCAGAAAGGGAATCCTCGATCTCATCCATGGGATATCCCAAATACCGGAAATCGGAGATCTGAGCCTGACCACCAATGGAGTCCTGCTCGGGGAATTCGCTGCGGACCTGGCCAGGGCCGGGATCAAACGGATTAACGTAAGCCTGGATACCCTGAACCGGGAGAAATTCGCCTACATCACGCGGAGGGATCGGTTCCTCGAGGTACGCGTCGGGATCGAAAGGGCCCTTGATGTCGGGCTCTCCCCCGTGAAGCTCAACGTGGTGGCCATTAAGGGGTTCAACGACGATGAAATCCTCGATTTCGCGAAATTGACCCTGAAAAAACCCCTGACCGTGCGCTTCATCGAATTCATGCCCGCGGCCGGGGTGGAATTCTGGAACCGGGATCATCTGTTGACCGTCGATATGATTCGGAGGGAGATTGCTCAACTGGGTTCCTTGATACCCGTCAATGGGAACGAAAGCGATGGTCCCGCCGCCCGCTTTCGCCTCGATGGGGCTCAGGGAGAACTCGGTTTCATCAGCCCCATCAGCAGCCATTTCTGTAAGAATTGCAACCGACTGCGATTGACGCCCGATGGGAAGTTGAGGGCATGCCTCTTCTCCGATAATGAGATCGATTTGCGGCACCACTTGAGGAACCGATGTAGCGACGGGAAATTGAGAGATCTCCTCATGGACACCTTGCGGAACAAGCCGAAAAGACACACCATCGAGACATCTCTGTTCAGGAAATGCCAACGAAACATGGCAGCCATCGGGGGATGACCCAAAGTGGGAAAACCGATATGAAGCCTAAGAAGGGCTTAACCCATTTCGACGAAGAGGGAAAGGCGAGGATGGTGAATGTAAGCCAGAAAGATGCCACTATGAGGGAGGCGATTGCCCACGGGTCCATCTCCATGAATCCGGAGACCTTCCGGATGATCATGGACAGAAGGATTGCAAAAGGGGACGTCCTGGGAGTGGCCCAAGTGGCGGGAATCATGGCGGCAAAGCGGACCGCCGACCTCATCCCCATGTGTCACCCCTTAAACATCACCAACGTGGAGATAAACTTCCTCCCCTCTCCAGGGGAGAGTAAGATCGAGGTCGAGGCCAAGGTCAAAACCAAGGGCCAAACGGGCGTGGAAATGGAGGCTTTTGTGGCCGTTTCCACGGCAGCTCTGACCATCTATGACATGTGTAAGGCGGTGGATCGAGGCATGATCATCTCGGACATCCATCTGGTTGAAAAGAAAGGCGGTAAGAGCGGCACCTTCCGGTGGAAGGGG
>SMTZ1_10010570_pt1 | contig 15776 bp, 16 predicted proteins | sample DeeMarSWOR136_30_FD_25667 | JGI IMG/M metagenome (IMG submission 25667)
GAAAAAATGAAGTTTCCTGTAAACCAACCTACAAATGTTCCTAACAGACATATGAGAACCACATACACCAGAGCTTTCTTCAAACCAAATACCTTCATAATCGCTAAGATATTTGGTAGACTCATCCCGGGCCCTGTGAGGAGGAGAGCCAAAGCTGGTCCCTTACCCATTCCTAACCCCATCAGCTTATGAACGAAGGGGGCCTCGGTCATCGTTGCAAAATACATGGTTTGACCAATGACTGTAGCAAGAAAGGCGGGGAATACCCCTGTTCCCCCCAACCAGTTCTCAATCCACTCTTGAGGGAGCAGTTTCCCAATGACTCCTACAATAAAAACCCCAGCCAAAAGCAAAGGAAAGATCATCCTTACAAACCACCATGTTTCCCTCATCCACTGACTTATTTCCTCACGGGACTTGACCTTAGACGCATAAACCCCAATCACCACTATCCCTATGCCCCACACATAGATCTTATGGAGATAAGGACCTTTCTGGATAAGATAGTTGGGAGCAAGTAGGGTAGCAACAACCAAAAGGATTAGAATGAGGTCCTTTCGTGAAACGATCTTCCCTTTTGGATTCAACACAATCTTTGGTCCTGATCTTTGAAATTCTTCAGTGCGAAAGATGAAGCTCATCACCCAGCCCACCACAAAGGCCATGGAAAGAGCAGAGATAATTCTAACAATCACCATCTCGGACCCCAGAATCGCTCCCGTATAGACAATGGCCAAGATATTTGCAGCCGGTGCTACCCAGAGAACAATAAAAGCAGGACCGATCCCACTACCCGTATAATATAAACCACCTGAGACAGGAATGACGGTGCAGGAACATGCCGCCACGAAAAAACTTCCTCCGCTGGCCAAGGCAAACGATTTTATCTTACTCGCCGCCGCCCCTAAGTAGTAAATGATGGTTTCTTTGGAAATGAAGGTCACCATCGCCCCTGCCAGAAGAAAGGCTGGTATCAGACAGGTAATCACATGGAGGGCAATATATTCCTTTAAAGCCTCTAACCCTGCGTATATCAGCTCCAGAATAAACATGACAACTACTCCCTTCTTTTCCAGGTGACTTAAATACGGGTAAGAAGTTTTTCTTGCTCTTTCATCTGATTTTTCAGGATGGCACTGACTTTATCTAAAATTTCGAAGATTTTGGCGTCCTTAACATTCACCATTACTCTCACACCGTCCTTCCTTGTCGTGACCAGATGGCTCTTCTGCATCAGAGAGATATGTCGGGAGATATTTGATTGTTCTCCATTAATAGCTGGAACGATCTCACAGATACATCTCTCTCCATTTCGAAGTAATTCAAGGATTTTCAGTCGGGTGGGCTGGGCTAAGGCCTTCAGAATTTCTGCCTTTAATTCAAGAACCCTTTCTTCCATAAATACCTCCATGATTATATGATTCATAAATCATATAATCCATAATGAATATCTTGTCAAGGGAAGCATTCCGCCAATTATTCTTCTGGTTTGAAACACAGGTTTGGTTACGGTTACGAAGGGTTGACCTCCAACCTCTAACCTCAACCCTCTAACGATTATATTTGGATTTCACGCGATCAGATCGGATCTTGGGATTTCAAATTCACAGGGGACTCCGGTCTGGCAAAGACCGCAGGCAGGAGGAGGGTTTTGTAAACCATATCCCAAGCGTTTTGCGTGGAGGGATTCGGAATGGATATACTCTCGGCATTTATCCTTATCGTGCCCTTTTTCTGTGATCGCGCCGGCAGGGCATCTTGGAATACACTTTCCACATTCTTCATTGCGAAACACAAGGCAATTTTCTTTGTGGTGACGGTATTCCCTTTCACTTGGTGTCAACTTCAAAAGGGTGACGACACTGCCAATTCTTATGGCCATTCCTTTGGAGGTGATGAAACCATCATTGAGACTGAAAGTTCCAAGACCGCAGGCATAGGCCACGTGGCGTTCTGACCAGGGAGAAGCCCAACCTGCCTTCTCCTCCCGAAAATATTGAAAAGAAGGCAAAAGGGTAGGGGCCACAGCAACATATCCCAAATCTTCTAAGAAGCCTGCCACATGTTTCTTTAAAGCCGTATTACAGGCTTCTCCAAAATCTCTGGTGTAGGTCCAGAGTTTGGATGGGAATTGATCCTCCTTCCGGTTGCTTCTGCGTGTATCTTCGGAGGCCGGAAGGATCCATGAGACGGCACTGATCTGTTCAATCTCGGTGAGAAGAAGGCCCCTTCCATCTTTCTCTTTCACAACAGCTGCGATGATCTCTCTTGGTGTGAGATGAAAGGTCCCGATGGTATTCTTATATTCGAAAAAGAGGGGATCCATCCCTGAGGCAAATCCAACTAATGGTTCTTCCCAGTAGACGCCCTGATCGAGCTGGGTTCTTCGGTTTTGTTCGTTCTCTTTAATAAAATTCTTGATGAGTTGTTCCAATACTTTATTAGGATTTGTGAGCAGGACGACTTTGTCCTCTTTTGTCATTACCTTGTCCTTTTCTAATCCTTTTCGATCTCACTCACATCAAAACCGCCCTTTTCATGAATTCCCGTCTCTTTGCAATGGCACTCCTCAATCGCCAGCTTCAGCGCATCGGTGGCCAGCGTAAAGCAGGGGGTTTTTTCTTGGGGTAGCTGGGACAGGACTTCCTTTGAAGTCTCTTCAGAAATCTTCAAAGCTTCGTCCAGGGTAGCCCCTTTGATCCGTTCCGTCAGAATAGAGCTAGTGGCGATCGCTGCGCCACATCCGAAGGTCTTGAATTTTGCATCCACAATCTTGTTTCCATTGACCTTGATGAACAACTGCATAATGTCCCCGCAAGAAGCATTACCCACCGTCCCCACGCCATCGGGGTCAGAGATTTCTCCAACATTTCTTGGATTTTGAAAATGTTCCATCAAAACTTTAGGATATTTTGCCATGGTTCACTCCTCAACGGGAACGATTTTTTTCGTCCTGGCTTTCCAGTCGTTTGACCCTCTCCTCCAGTTTATTGTGAAGTTGAAGAAGCATCTTCATGATGTCGGATAAGGGGTCCGGAAGGTTTCCATGCTCGAAGTCGAGCTCTTCTTTTTCCGGGGTCAGGGATTCCACAATGCGACCGGGAACGCCCACCACCGTCGCCCCGGGTGGAACCGGTCTGACCACCACAGAACCAGAGCCGATCCTTGCTCCATCTCCAATGGTAATAGCGCCTAGAATCGTCGAGTTGGATCCGACAATGACACGGTTTCCGAGGGTTGGATGGCGTTTCTTTCTTTCAAGGGTTGTGCCGCCCATCACGACGCCTTTATAAATCAAGCAATCGTCACCAATCTCCGTGGTTTCTCCGATCACCACACCCATGCCATGATCGATGAAGAGCCGTCTTCCAAACTGTGCCCCTGGGTGAATCTCAATTCCCGTAAACCAGCGATTAAAGTGTGAGATCAGACGCGCCGTCGTGTACCATTTCCTATGATAGAGAAAATGGGCGACGCGGTGAAGCCAAACGGCATGGAGACCTGGGTAACAGAGAAAAATCTCCAAAACGTTTTTCGCCGCAGGGTCCCTCTCCTTAATGGTCCGGATATCCTCTTTGAGACGCTCCCACATGAAAGAAACCTAAGTGAATAATCGATTTATTCTAACTTAAATATGAGATGAATTACAATGCTTCACCCGATAAATTTCTTCTTTTCCCCCAACGGGTTAGCCCTAAGCTCATGCCCATTCCAGCCGGAGGGCGGAGATTTTGACATGAGAAATCGGTTCTGAGATTTTCCTTGACAACTAAACAAATGTATAGTATTATGCAATACACAGTTCGGAGTAATTTAGCTCGGAGTTCGGAGCAAAGACTTAAACATGGACGCTTTGAATTGAAAGGGAGAATCATGGAGCTGACGTCTCGGCAAAAAGAGATCTTCGACTTCATCGGAAAATTTATTAAAGAGAGAAGTTACCCCCCTTCGGTCAGGGAGATTGGTGAACATTTCCAGATCTATCCTCGGGCCGTTTTCGATCACCTCAAAGCGCTGGAGAGAAAAGGCTATTTGAGACGGCGAGGTTCCACGTCGAGAGGCCTTGAGGTTCTTGTCTTTCAGGGAGGTGAACCATACGGTTCACCCCTGAGGCATGAACCATATGGGGAAGGAATAAGGAAGGAGAGGGGGCTGCCGATCCGCGAGATTCCCATCGTAGGTAGGATTGCCGCAGGGAGACCCACCCTGGCCATAGAGCACTTGGAGGGGACGATTCCGCTTCCTTCCGAATGGGTGAAAGGAAGAGAGGTCTTTCTTCTGAAAGTAAGGGGCGACAGTATGTCACCCTACATCCTCCCCGATGATTATGTGGTCGTCCGCTCCCAATCCACAGCAGAGAATGGGGATGTGGTGGTGACCCTAGTAGGGGAGGAGGCGACCGTGAAACGATTTTTCAAAAAGGGAAAGAGGATCGAATTGAAGACGTTCAGATCCTCGGGAAAGTAATAGGGGTGTTCAGGAAGTGTTAGTTATAGTTCGGAGTAAGGAGTTCGGGGTTCGGAGAAAAAACTTAAAACTAATTATAGTTCGGAGTCCGGAGCGAGAATTTAAAGCTAACATGAGTTCGGAGAGAAAACAAAACTAAAAATCCGAAACAAAACCAAAGAGGAGGGGATATGGAAGAGGAGAGATTTGATTTTGAGAATTTGAAGGTTTACCAGAAGGCTCTGGACTACGTCGATTTTGTATATGAAATTACGAGAGGGTTTCCTAAAGAAGAAGTCTTCTCTTTAATAGAACAACTTAAAAGGGCTTCAATATCGATATGTTTGAATATTGCAGAAGGCAGCGGAGGAAGCAAATCGGAATTTAATAAATTTCTTAAAATCGCAAGGAGGTCTATAAGAGAATGTGTTGCCATTACTGAAATTTCCTATAGGCAAAAATTTATTGATGAGAAAATTAAGGACCGATCGAGGAGTTTTTGCATAGAGTTATCGAAAATGATCAACGGATTAATGAAATCTCTAAAGAGGGTTTGAAAGAAAACTCCGAACTCCTAACTCCGAACACCGAACTACGAATCAGGAGTAGCAGATGGCTTTGCCTTTAAGCATTCCGCTGGATGAGGTTTTTGCTCAATTGGCCCTGACCGGTCCGCACAGCCGATCGGGTCTTCCGGGAAAAGTTCTTTTCTGGGGAGAGGGAGCCGGAGAAATCTCTTCCTATGTCGCGGGATGGATGGTAAGCCAGGGAGCGGATGTCGTCGTATTGGATGGAGCCAATCGTTTCGACCCTTATGTGGTCTCCTCCTTTGCAAAGAAAACATCGATTCCTCCGGAGAATCTTCTCAAAAGAATCCGAATCGCAAGGGCCTTCACCTGTTATCAGATGGCTACACTGGTCGAGGAGAAGCTCGTCGACTTGCTCAGGCAAGAAGAGGCGAGCAGCCAGACGCACAACCCATGGGTGATCCTCTTGGGACCGACCACTACTTTTCTGGATGGGGATGTGCCGGAAAGAGAAGTCAGGTCTCTCTTCGAAAGGATGCTAAGAAAAATAGAGGAGATGGCGGTGAATGGAGTTTCTTTCTTTCTATTCCAGCCGGCGACCTCCTCCGATGGAACTTCTCCCCCTTTTCGGAAAGGGGGGCTTCCGGTTTCGAAAAGAGCCTTTCTTTCGAGAAAGCTCTTCCAGACCTCTGATTTTGTCTGGAGGATAAGCTGGGATGATGAAGGAGCGAAGCTAATTTTGGAAAAGGAACTAACAAAAATTGGGGATTGGGGATTGCGGAATGAGGAGACTTAAAATCAGCCAGTTGGTCAATGTAAGGTTCAGAATCTGTAAAGCCTCCATTTACTGGGGGCGATAAATGGTCTCGTTGTCAATAAATGCCGCCGCTACCTCTCTAATCGATAATGGATTCCTGCTTCCGCAGGAACGATAAAAGAGGTCATGGGACAAACCTATCGGCCGGCAGGGATTGCGGGTAATGTAATTTCCCTTTGCGCTATGCGCTTTGCTCTATGCGAGGTTTTGTTATGGGAAGGACAGTTCTTCCTTTTAGCAAGGTTCTGGAACAAGAGATCCAGGAATGGAGGAAGTTTCGGAGAGGGCTGAGAAAAGAGGATCAGCAGTTTCTCGATCGCCTCTTTGAAGAGGCACGGCTTCATGTGCAGGCCGGGGTTTATGCATCGAGACCCTGGCCATTTGAGACGATCTTAGTCTCCATTCTTCTCGAGCATGAGAAGGCCTTAGTCGAATTGAGATCGAAACTGAGGACCTTGGAGGAAAGAGAGCGATCGGCTGACCCGAACGACGAAAATCCTCTAAGTTCTTAGATTAAGGTTACGGTTAGGAAGCCCCTGCCTACCGGCAGGCAGGCGTTTGGTTGCAAAGGGTTACGTTTGCCGGTGAGGAAGCCCGTATCGAAGCTCGAACTCGAAAGAAGAAACTCGAGCATCAAGAATCTTTGGACAAGTTTCGATACGAGTTTCGACAACGATAAACATCAATTCTTGAGAATTTCAAAGCCTTTATACGTAACCGAGTAACGAAACGGGCGTCTTTACCCTAACCCCCTAAACCAAAGACTTTTATCCGCCTACGCAGAAGACCACGGCCTATGGCCGTGGATGAATGCGAAAAGGATGACCCTCCGAAGCCTTGTGCGTAGGAGGGTATGCTTCGGCGGATTCCGCCGAAGAACATGGAGGTACCACGGGCTTCGCCCGTGGGGCTCCATTGTTCTCCATAGTTAGTAGCCCCATGGAAATTAAGGGATGGCTCTTCGACCTCTATCCTCTGGAGTCCTCGATGATCCTCTGGATCAAAAGTGAGGATGGTTCTCTTCGCCGATTCAAAGATCCCTTCCGACCTCGGTTCTATGCCCGGGGGAAAAAAGGAGATCTTCTCGCGTTGTTCTCCTCTTTCCAGAGAGAGGGAAGGGCAACAGGATACCAGTGGACCCGGAAGAGGGAGTTCTGGAACGGAGATGAAGTGGAGGTAATGGAAATCGAGATGGGAGATCCGGAGCATTATGCCCAACTCCCTAAAATTCTCCCTCGGTGGGAAGAAAAAATCACCTTCTACAATTGTGACATCCCTTCCCCCCAAGCCTACCTTTATGAAAAGGGACTTTTCCCGACAGGCCGATGCACTCTTGAGGCTGAGGGAAGCCGAATTTTTGAGATTCGCCCCGATCCGTTGGAATCCGTATGGATGGACGATGGCAATCTCCCTGACCTTCGGGTCATGGAACTTTATGCCCCGAACCATAACGGTTTCGGGCAGACTCTCGTCTTGGAGTGTGAAGGATATCGTGTGGAGATGGAAGGTGTGGATCTCGAGGAGATTGGAAAATTCATCCGGCATTTCGATCCTGATGTCGTTCTGAGCGATGATGGAGATGCGAGCCTTTTACCTTTTCTCTTTTCGTTGGAAAAGAGATGGAAAATCTCCATTCTCTGGGATCGGGAGCTTTATCCCCTCCAGAGACAAATCAATCCGCAAGGCCTTTCTTATTTCTCTTACGGCAGAATTTACTACAAAGCTCCTGCCCATCTCTTTCTCGGAAGATGGCATATCGATCGCCGGAACTCGTTCATCTATGGAGAATCGGGGATAGAGGGAGTGATCGAACTGGCGCGATTGGCCAAAATTCCAGTTCAACGGATGGCCCGGACCTCTCCTGGAACGGCCATCACGTCAATGCAACTCGACCGGGCCTTTCACGAGGGAATCCTCATTCCCTGGAGAAAAGGAGAACCGGAACGATTCAAGACGGCGTGGGATCTACTTATTGCGGATAAAGGGGGTCTTGTCTTTCAGCCTAAATTGGGGCTCTTCGAGGAGGTAGCGGAAATTGACTTTGCCTCCATGTATCCCACCATTATGGCAGTCCACAATATCTCTCCCGAGACAGTTCTCTGCAGATGCTGCCAGAATCACAGGGTCCCAGAAGCTGGCTATACCATCTGCGAGAAAAGAGAGGGAATTGTTCCAAAGACTCTTAAGCCTATATTGGAAAGAAGAGCGTGGTTAAAGAAGATGGCAAAAGAGGCAGAATGCGGAAGGCAGAAAGCAGAAGGCAGGGAGACAAATAAGTCAGAATGCAGATTGCAGAATGCGGATTGCGGAAATACCAAGAAATCAGAAAGCAGAAAGCAGAATGCAGAAAGCAGTGAGAATGAAGCGAAGAAACGAGAGATTTATGACCGGAAGCAGACAGCTCTCAAGTGGATGCTCGTGACCTGTTTTGGATATTTGGGCTATCGGAATGCCCGCTTTGGAAGGATTGAAGCCCACGAGGCAGTCACTGCCTTTGGAAGGGAGAAACTCCTTCAGGCCAAGGAACTCTGTGAGGAGGAGGGATTCAAACTCCTCCATGCCATTACCGACTCCCTCTGGATTCGAAAAAAGGATTTAAGGGAAGAGGACGTTCTTGGGCTCTGCCAAAGGATCAGCCAGGCCACCGGGACCACCATGAGTCTGGAAGGAATCTATCGATGGATGACTTTTCTTCCTTCGAAGGAGAATCCGGAGAGTCCGGTAGCCAACCGCTATTTCGGCCTCTTCAAAAATGGGAAGATCAAAGCAAGGGGATTGGCCTTTCGGCGAAGCGATATGCCTCCGCTGATCCAGGAAGCTCAGCTTCGGATGCTCGAAATCCTAGCAGAGACAAAGAATGTAAAGGACTATGAGTCGAAGATTCCAGAGATCTTAGACCTTTTTCTAGAATACGCATCAACATTGAAAGAAGGGCAGGCAAAAAGTGAAGACTTGACCATCGGAAAGAGGATATCACAGGAGCCCAATGCGTATAAGGTGGACAGCCTTACCGCCCTTGCTGCCCAGCAGCTGGAGGATGTTGGCATTCCCATCCATCCCGGTGAAAAGGTGAGATATGTCATCAAGGATGCCCTTTCAAAGAATAAGGCCGAGCGGGTAAGACCTTTTCCCTTGGTTGGCCCGGACGACACCTATGATGTGAAGAAATATCTGGAGCTGCTTGTGAAGGCAACCGAGGAGCTATTGATTTATTGCGGCTATGATGTCGAGCGTCTGAAGGCGATAATCGGTAGTCAGGGAAAGGATGGCTGAGAATCCGGTGTTTAGCGATCCGGCATGAAGTATGTTATATTTATCCAACCCACTTTGGTTAACAGGGATTTTACACATCCAATGAGCATAGGAGGAACTCATGTTTGAAGTTTCGGAAAAGGCCACGGAGATGATCAAGGAAGCCTTCAGGGGTCAGGAGAGAATTCCTTCCATCCGCGTCGTATACGACCAGGGTGGCTGATCAGGGCCCTCCTTGGGTCTGGTTCAGGATGAACCAAGCGAAAGTGACAGGGTTTTTATGCAAGAAGGTATCACCTATGTTGTCAACGGAGATCTATTTGAAAAGGTAAAACCGATCAAAGTGGATTTTGCGGATTTTTCATCTTCTCTAATCTGGGGAAAGACTCTCCATCGGGAGGATGTTGTTAAAAAATAAGTTTTTCTTATCAATCTGCGAGTTGCAAATTGCCTTGGTATAAGAATCTTTCTTAACATCTCATCATTTTCCCTTACTATTAAAAAGCCTATTGAATACAAAGAGTTAACTGTGAAGATTTCACTTGACGGAATTTCCATCTGAGGTTATGAAGTATGACACTGACTCAAGGCTATGAGTCTATCAGGAAATCAGGCGGTAAATATCAGGTTATCCGTGATCAGTGATTTGATGTTTTCGCGCATCCTGGTTTAGAGGGGAGGTCATCTTGATCGCAGAGATTACTCAGTGGATCATGGAGTTGATGAGGACCCATGGTCAGCTCTCGGTCTTCATCGGGGTGATGATCGAGCAGATCATCGTCCCCATTCCATCCCCCCTGATCGTCATGGGGGCGGGGGCTATTCTTATTTCGTCTGGATTTTCTATTCCCAACGCCTTCCTTCAAATTCTGTGGATTGTCGTCCTTCCTGGAACGATCGCCTCTACGTTAGGTTCTTATATCGGGTATACCATCAGTTTTTATGGAGGGAAGGCATTAGTGATCCGACTCCAGCGTTTCTTAGATGTGGATTGGAGTCAGATAGAAAAACTAGAGAGACGGTTCCAGGGCAGGAAAGAAGCCTGGAGTATTTTTCTCTCCCGGGCAATTCCAGTCTTTCCCATCTCCTTGGTTTCTATTTTGGCTGGACTGCTCCGAGTTCCTCTCAGACCCTTCACTCTATATACTTTCCTTGGTTCTATCTTTCGATGTTTTTTCCTGGCCTTTTTTGGTTGGTGGATCGGAGCGACCTACGAAAAAGTCGCCACTCGTTTAGATTCGGTAGAGACCATCATTTCGGTCCTCATGCTGATCGGAATGGGAGCGGCTTTTGGATACCTCTATCACAAATTTAGAAGGTCGGCTTCATAAAGGGACTGAGCGTGGTATTCTTACAAATGGAGTTGACCCATTCGGCGGCGCCAACCCCTGTCTACTGGCCCCGGTCCCGACCGAGCCTGCCTGCCGGTAGGCAGGGGCGGAGCAGGCAGGCTGAGCAAGGCCAGGCCTTCAGGCCAGGGAGTCGAGGGGTTGACTTGATTCAAAGAATATGATGATGAATCCTTGAGATTCAAGAAAAGAAAAGGAAAGGAAAGGAAAGGAAAGGAAAGGAGGATGGGCTATGAGAGTGATCGTTGATGAAGAAACCTGTATCGGATGCGGGCTCTGTGCAGAGACATGTCCTGAGGTCTTTGAGATGAACGATGATAAAGTCAAAGTGAAAGTGGATGAAGTTCCAGAGGAGGTTGCAGATTCATGTAAAGAAGCTGTCGAAAATTGTCCGGTGGAAGCCATCCAGATGGAAGAATGATTTACCTGAAATAAAAAAAGGGGCATTCCTTACCTTTGGAGGAATGCCCCTTCCCTGTTTCCTTTATCCAATTACTCGAAATACTCTCTGATCTCTTTATAACGGTTGGGATCCCGCAATCGCTCTAGAGCTTTTGCCTCAATCTGGCGAATCCTCTCCCGGCTGAGACCGAACTGTCTCCCTATCTCCTCCAGGGTACACTCCCCATCCTCCCCAATTCCGAAACGGAGCCGGAGGATCTTTTCTTCTCTCGGCGAGAGACCGGATAAAAGTTTACGGAGTTGGTTAACCAGATCCTTTTCGAGCAACGAATCGCTAGGGGAGAGGCTTTTTTCGTCAGGGATCAAGTCTTCTAGAGTACTATCTTCCTCCCCGATGGGCATATCCAGCGAAATAGGTTCCTCAATGAGGTTCAGAATCTTATCGACATCGTGAAGTGGAATCCCACTATCTTTCGATAGTTCTTGGGAAGTTGGTTCCCGACCCAACTTCTTCACTTGATCCTTAAAGGATTTCATCAACTTGCCTTTGATCTCGAAAAGGTAATTGGGGATGCGGATCGTCCTTGACTTCTCCGCAAAGGCCCTCAAAATGGCGGCCCGGATCCACCAAGAAGCATAGGTGCTGAACTTATAACCCTTGGTGTAGTCAAATTTGGTCATGGCCTGCATCAGGCCAAGATTCCCCTCCTGGATGAGGTCCAGGAAGGAGAGGCCTCGATTAGCGTATCGTTTCGCAATGCTGACGACCAAGCGTAAATTGGCCTGAATGAGTTCATTCTTTGCCTGTTGGGTTTCGAGGACAGCCTGCTGGTATTGGTTGAACGCCTTTTTGTAAAGAAGTGTCCTCTCCCTCTTTTCTGCTGGAGTCAGTTTCGGCTTTTTCCCGTTCTTCCCTTTTGCTCTGTGGGATTGTCTATGACCATTCTGCGGCTTTCTGCTTCCGTTCTTAGGCACGGGAGTATACAGCTTGGCCTTAAGTCGGTTGGTCTTCGTTTCCAGGAGTTTGACTTGATGCTCCCCTTCCTTGATCCTTTTCGCCAGGTCAACCTCCTGTTCCGGGGTGAGCAAAGAGATTTTTTCGAGGCTCTTCAGATATTCCAGGGTGATATCATGAGGCTGAAAAGGAATTTCCTCCTGAATGCTTTGCTCCACCTGCAACTCTTCCTCTTCCTCAGTTCCAATCTCTTCCTCTGCCTGGAGGTGAAGTTCCTCTATAGACTCGTCTATTTCATCTCCACTGGAAGAAACGGGTCTAATTGGAGGAATATCCGATTTTTCATGAAAAAGGGATGAAGTGGGTACTGGCTGAAGGCTCAAATTTTCCCCTTTTTTTCCGTTTGGTCTGTTCTGTTTCACAGATGTTACGCCCCTTTCTTCTAATATATAAAAAAACCCTTCCATTCGAATTCCATGGAAGGGGCTCTGTTCCCCCCTTGCAGATCACTAAAATCCCTGTCCGGATGAATGGGTCTATATTTTAGACACCCAATGTGGGTCATTTATTCAAATGTGTACTTCTAATATATTCAAATTATGGGTCATTGTCAAGAATTATTTATTATTGAAATTATATATACATATCAAAGGCTTATGAGGAGGTAAATTAATTTGCCTGTATTCATATAGGATTTGTTCTTGAGCTGGAGCGTGCGATTGTTCATATTAAAGAACTCATGAAAAATCTTCTGGTGAATCATATAAGAAATGGCTTTTTGATTGACCATTCGGCGGCGCACCTACGGCCTGACCTCGGGTCGAAGGAAAGCTCCACCGGTTTAGAGCGGTGTCTAAATCCCCCCTCAAGGTTAACCCTTGTCTGCGGCAGGCAGGCTGAGCAAGCCCCAGCATTTAAGCTGGGGAGTATACTGGGGAGTCTAAGGGTTGACTTTGGCCGAACCTTCTCTTATATAGGAAAATATCTTTTAAAGTAAGGATGATAGATGGGATATGTAGATCTTCACGTTCATACGACGGCTTCTGACGGGGTTTTGACGCCATCGGAAATCGTACGGTATGCAAAAAATAAGGGGCTTCAGGCAATAGCCATCACTGATCATGACACGATCGAAGGGTTGGAGGAAGGACTGTCGGAAGGGAAAAGGATCGATTTTGAGGTGATCCCTGGAATTGAAATCAGCGCTCAGCATTCCCCTGGGTCCATGCATCTTCTTGGATTTTTTATTGATATACAGCATCCCCTCCTTAAGGAACGGCTGGAGTATTTACAGAGGGCGAGAGCAGAGCGAAATCCGAAAATTGCGGAGAAATTAACCCAATTAGGTATTCGTATCTCTTTTGAAGAAGTCCTGAAGGCCTCCGGAGGTGGGCAAGTCGGTCGACCTCACTTTGCCCAAGTGCTTATGGAGAAGGGCTATGTCCGGAGTTTTCAGGAAGCTTTTGATCGGTTTTTAAAAAAAGGGGCTCCAGCCTATGCGGAAAAATTCAGATTTTCCCCCGAAGAATCGATCCACTTCATCAATGAGGCAAAAGGAGTGGCTGTCCTTGCCCATCCTAATACTCTTAATATGAACGGATATTCGGAATTGGAAACCCTGATCCTCCAACTCGTCAAAAAAGGCCTCAAGGGAATAGAGGTCTATTATCCTGAACACTCCCCTTTGGAAGTAACCCAGTATGAAACCCTTGCGAAGAAACATGGACTTTTCATCACAGGAGGGACGGATTACCACGGGATTGAGAAAAATGGACTAGATATTGGGGTAGGAAGGGGAGAAATGAGACTGCCGTATTCCATTGTAGAAAACCTCAAGGCTGCTCGAAGACCTTCCCTGTGAGGAAAGCACTGGTAAAATCAGATGGAGCGTAGGAGGACAGCGAGGAGACAAAATGACGGTTATTCTCTTATTGATTGTTACGGCCCTTTTATGGGGATCTACCCCGATTGTTGAAAAGGTTGCCTTGACAAAAGTCGATCCTCTGATCGGTGTCACCATTCGAAGTGCGACCGTCACGGTAAGTCTCTTCCTCCTCACTTTTTTTCTGGGTAAGGGGAAGGCGTTAATGGAAGTAGACGGAAAAAGTTTTCTTCTCTTTAGTGCGAGCGGTATGATGGCGGGCCTTCTCGGAATGTGGACTTATTATTCGGCCTTAAAGATGGAAGCCACCTCTAAAATCGTACCGATTGCAGCCACTTACCCTTTGGTGACTGCCCTTTTCAGCGTTTTGATCCTCAGAGAAGAGGTAACTCTTCCGAGGGTGGTCGGGACTGCATTGATTGTTATTGGTATTTGGTTTGTCAAATAAGAAAAGATCATGGGTTATTGGAGTATTGGAGTGTTGGAATAAGAGGTTTAAAAAAAGCTGTTTTCCATGAGTCCATGACCCTATATTCTACTCTTCCAATACTTCATCATTCTGGAGGTCAAAATGAGGAAAAGAGGCAAAACGAATCGTTTGAAAGCAGTCCTTAAGAGAAAGAATGTCAAAAGATCTTTGAGAAAGTCGAAGGGAGAAAGAAAGTATCCCACCTAACCTAAAAGACGCAAAGTGCTTTGCGCATCACGTTCATATTAGTCTCGTCCTATGAGTCCAGATCTCCCCAGTCTTATTTTCTCGGATCCTGAAGGCCAAATCTTTGACCATCCTCATCTCAAACTGGCAGGTCGATCCGGGGACCGAATGGTCCTCCCGCCACCTTCTGAATTAGTTCCCCTTCCCATGGGGAGCCAGCTCTTCACGATGCCCGGAAGGATTCCAATCGGATGGAATGAAGAGAAAGAATCTTTTATTTCGTTCGAGAAGACAGAGGTGGATGGAAGGCAGGTTGGCTGTGCAGCTGTCGCCGCTTTCCTTCCGCCTGGCTATATGCGGACCTTGCTTCCTGCAACACAATTAGGAACGAACGCTCCAACCCTCCCCCTTTGGGCGTACAGCTCTGTCGGCTGGAAAAGGGGGAAGTTTTGGGCAACAGGTCTTCGCATCGACCCAAATCCCCATTGGCATCCAAAATATTTTAAGAATGATCGGTTGCTTTCCAGAAAAGTGGCCTATGCGTTGAAGAAAAGCCCGAAAAATCGACTCCTGCAACAGTTGTCACGGTGTGCCTTGGCCTATCACTGTTTTGCGGCAAAGAATGTTTTTTTTCAACGATGGGAGTGTCCCTTGCCCACCTCCCCGTCATGCAACGCGGATTGTCTGGGATGTATCTCCCTCCAGACCTCCGAATGCTGTCCAGCCTCTCAAGAGAGGATCCGGTTTGTTCCCACGGTGGATGAGGTTCTGGGCGTTGCCTTACCACATCTGGAAAAGGCTGAAGATGCGATCGTCAGTTTTGGACAAGGGTGCGAAGGGGAACCTTTGATGCAGTGGCGTCTCCTGGAACGTTCCATCCATCAATTAAGGGAAAGGACTGATCGTGGCACCATTCATCTCAACACGAATGGAAGCTTTCCCCAAAGGGTAGAAAAGCTTTGCGATGCGGGACTCGATAGCATCCGGGTGACACTCAACAGTCCTCATCCTGTTACCTACCGTCGTTATCACCAACCCAAGGGATATACTTTTGAGAGGGTCGTCGATTCCTTGGTTCTGGCAAAAGAGAAAGGGCTCTATACCTCCATCAACCTCCTTGTTTTACCTGGGTTTACGGATCGAAAGAAAGAGGTGGAAGGATGGATGGAGTTGGTTCGTAGGACTCGCCTCGATCTCATCCAGATGAGAAACCTCAACATCGATCCTGATCTTTATTTAAATGAGATGGGGAGGGGGGAAGGGATGGGAATCTCCAGAATGATCGAAGTCCTAAAGGGTGAATTTCCGTCTCTCCAGTTTGGTTATTTCAACCGCACGAAAGAGAACTTTTATTCCATCTAAAATTTCCGTGTCCCCTTGTGACTGTGTCGTAATGGGTTTGGAAGTGGGAGGGGAGCAGACGAACGGATTCCAAAGCTTTAGAACGCGGAGCATTATTAAGTTTATGGGTAAGCGTCCTTCGTGCTCGAA
>SMTZ1_10007505_pt1 | contig 15772 bp, 14 predicted proteins | sample DeeMarSWOR136_30_FD_25667 | JGI IMG/M metagenome (IMG submission 25667)
AACTTATCTGTCTTTCAAAAATTGAAGAGGGATCATTATCAAAACCTACAATGAATCCTCCCTGGACTTCAAGACCATTGCTCTGGATTTTTTTTACACAAGCGATTAGGTCGCGATTCTTATTCAGATATTTATTGCATTCTGTAAGGCTCTCTTCATGTGGAGTTTCAATTCCAATAAAAACCTTTTTGAACCGAGCCCTTCCCATCAATTGCATCAGTTCTTCGTCATCGGAAAGATTTATAGATGCTTCAGTGAAAAAAGAAAAAGGATATTTTTTCTGCTTCATCCAGTCGATTAAAAACGGCAGGATTTCCGTTTTCAGTCTCTTCCTGTTGCCTATGAAATTATCATCCACAAAAAACACCGAACTCCTCCAGCCCAGTGAATATAAAATTTCCAGTTCTTCCAAAATCTGGTCTTTGCTCTTTGTCCGTGGTTTGTGTCCATTGAGAACGACGATATCACAGAATTCGCAATTGAAAGGACATCCCCTGGAATACTGAATGCACATGGAAGCATATTTTTTCATGTTAATGAGTTCCCACAGCGGAGGAGGAGTTCTGCTTAAATCAGGCCGCTCTTTTGAGGTATAAAGATGATGGCCGCATCCCTTTTTTAAATCCTCCAGAAAAGAGGGAAGCGTACTCTCAGCCTCATTGAGAACAAGGTGGTCGACATCCTCAAATCTTTCATATTCTGTGGTAAAAAGAGGGCCGCCTGCAACTGTTTTAATTCCCAATTTTTTACATCTTCCTATGACTTCCCTTGCTGATTTATTCTGAACGACCATGGCACTGATAAATACATAGTCAGCCCACATAAGGTCTTCCTCTGTTAGGGCAGAAACATTCATATCAATAAGCCTTTTCTCCCATTCTTTGGGAAGCATTGAAGCCACGGTTAATACACCAAGCGGGGGGAAAGATGCTTTTTTTGAGATGAATTTCAGAGCATACTTAAAACTCCAAAACGTGTCTGGGTATTTCGGGTAAACCAACAGTATTTTCATGTTTAAATTCCTGAGTCACTCTTTCTTGGAGTTATCGTCTGAGGATCCCCTTTTGTGATATTTGATTTTTTGTTGGATTGTCATTATTAATTTAAGAAATCAATGTAATTAGCATACATGATTGTTCCGTAAATGCCAAATATCTTTTTAAAGCTGTAAATAGTCCTGGTTGACTTCGTTCAATTCAACTGATATTCTTCATTTCGAAAAAGCAAAGGGAAGGATAAATGAATCCTAAGGGAAGAAGATTCATATCATTGTTTCTTGTCTTTTCTTTAATGATGCTTTCTGTGAATCTGTATGCTAAAAGGCGGGGAGCCAAGCTTTTAATCACCCAAAATGATGGACAGCAAAAAGAAGGAGAACTTATTGTCGTTAAGCCAAATTCCTTGTTGTTGCTGGATTCAGAAGGAAAAGACTTGTCTGTAGATATCGCTGACATTAAAGTCATCAAAATCGTCAGAAAAGCGAAGACCTGGGCAGGGACGGGCTTGGGGTTATTGGCTGGAGGAATTCTAGGAAGTATCCAACCCTTAAAATCAACCGGTGGCTGACCGTCATGTCCATCTCCCCCCGGTTCGGGGCTTGAGTTATCGAGCAACACAATTGAATGGGCAGTGATCGGTGGAGCTATTGGAGGAATTTCTGGTGCTCTTGCTGGTGCGAACAAAAAAATCCAAATTGAAGGTATGACTGTTCTGGAAAAAAGAAAGACTCTGGACAAATTAAGCAAGAAAGCTCGTATCCGAGATTATAAATAGGAGGTAAGAGATGGTTATTCTGGCATGCTTGGCTGTGTCGATTATCCTCGCCATACTGGCGTGGAGGAAGGGGTGGAGAAAGATGGCTTTAGTACCAGCTCTCTGTCTCTTGATCATAGCGGTTATTGATGCGGCATTAGACTCTGCCTTGAGCAACATTATGGGATTCGGTCTCGCCATCGGGATTGTCTGTGTAGCCTGGCTCATCTACATGGTATTAAAAACACCAAAAACTGCTGCGCTGAAAAAATAATAGGTTTTATTAGGAAAAAATATGGGGCGCCTGGCCGGACTCGAACCGGCGACACAGGGATTAGGAATCCCTTGCTCTATCCTTACTGAGCTACAGGCGCACAATTGAGTGGCTAATATGCCTTGAAATAATGGAGGACAGTCCCCAATTTTTTTAGTTACTCTTGCTTTGGGAAATCTGAATCAGTTTTTCTTTGAGCAGGCAGTTTCTTTTGACCGGCTTGTCGTTCTTGATAGCGATGTAAAGCGCCTTGTAGGAGCCGACGACCACGCTCAACTTCTTGGCGCGGGTCAAAGCCGTGTAAAACAGGTTCCTCTGAAGCATGATGTAATGCTGGGTCAGAAGCGGCATTACCACCGACTGGTACTCGCTCCCTTGGGATTTATGGACTGAGACCGCATAGGCAAGAGTCAAGTCATCCATCTCCTCCTTTTCATACAGCACCAGCCTGCCGTAGAAATCCACCTCGACTCTGTACCGGTTTCTATCAATATGAGACACGACGCCGATATCCCCGTTAAAGACCTCTTTGTCATAGTTGTTCCTGACCTGCATGACTTTATCATTAACTTTGATCAGCCGGTTTCCGAATCTCAGGCCCTCATGAACTGGATTAAGCCTCTGCTGGAGTTCTCTATTCAAGTTATCCACACCGACCAGGCCTCTGTACATCGGGCTTATGACCTGGATCTGGGGGGAGAGCGGGTCTACATTCAATTTTTCCGGGATTCGTTTCGTGCAGAGACTGATGATGGTCTCGAATACCTTCTGCTCGTCATTCTGACTGATGAAATAAAAATCAGAGTCCTTGTCGCCCTTCTCCGGTTTGATTATGGAATCGCCGTGATTCACCCGATGCGCGTTTTGAACGATGAGGCTGTCCTTTGCCTGGCGGAATATTTCATCGAGCCTGACAACCTCTACCCTCTTCGAGTCGATGATGTCCCGCAGCAGGTTGCCGGGACCGACCGAGGGCAGCTGGTCCTTGTCTCCGACCAGGATCAGGCGCATCCAGTTGGGAACAGCGCTGATCAAATGAAACATGAGGGGAAGGTCCACCATGGAAAACTCATCCACGATCAACGCATCGCCGCCCAGCGGATGTTTTTCGCTGCGTCTGAAGATTCCCGCTTTGGGATTGTACTCCAGTATGCGGTGAATGGTTTTCGCTTCCCTTTCTGTGGCCTCGCTCAACCTTTTGGCGGCTCTTCCGGTCGGCGCTGCCAGCAGGACATTCTTTCCCCATCTGTGAAAAATATCCACAACAGCCTTGATGATGGTCGTTTTACCGGTTCCAGGGCCTCCGGTGATGATCAGGAACTTCTTGTTGAAACATTCTTTTATGGCGAATCTCTGCATCGAAGAAAATTCAAGCGCGAGCTCCTCCTCCACCCCGGAAATCGCCTTGTCTATGTTGAAATCAGGAGTCAAGAAAGGAAGTGCGGCCAGTTTGCATATCGAGTAGGCGACCTCCTCTTCAGCCTTATGGAAAAAGGGAAGGTAGAGCGCGGTGTCTGAACGGACCTTCTCTGCGATTATTGATTTCTGCTTCTTCAGTTCCTCGACCGCTTCCTTGACTATCCTCTCTTCAATCTCCAGCTCTTTCATGAAGTTCTTCTCAAGCTCGCTCTGGAGGGAAAAGACATGCCCCTGCTCGTTATCCTTTTCCATGAGATAGAGGGCAAAGGCCTTTATTCGTTCAGGGGAAGAGGGGCTCACTCCCAGCTTCAGGGCCATTTGGTCGGCAGTCTTGAAGCCGACTCCCCAGATATCCAGGCATACCTGATACGGGTTGGTCTTCAATACCTGGAAGGACTTTTCTCCGTACTGACGGTAGATCTTGGTAGCCAGGTTGGTGGAGACGCCATGTTCCTGAAGGAAGATGATCAGGTCTCGAATGTGCTTGTTTTCCGCCCAGGATTTTTTAATCTCCTTGAGTTTGACCTCCCCTACTCCTTCAACATCCTTCAGCTTGTTAGGCCTTTCCGATATTATTTCAAGAGTCTCAGCGCCGAATTTCTTGATGATCCGTCCGGCCAGCACAGGCCCGATGCCTTTGATCAGCCCTGAGGAGAGAAATTTCTCGATCCCCTTGGCCGAAGCGGGCAGGAGAGGCAGGAAATTTTCCACCCTGAACTGCTGGCCGAAGCGGGGATTGATCTCCCACTTCCCTTTTATCTTCAGCATCTCTCCAGGCGAGAGGGGCGGGAATGAGCCGACAACAGTCAGGCTCTGCCCGCTCTCGAGAGAGAACTTGCAGACCGTGTAGCCCGTATCAGGGCTGTAGTAGACGATCTGCTCTATGGTGCCTTCGTAATATTCTTTATATTCTTTCTCTGACATCTCTAAATCTTCTCTGAAAAACAGTCTTAACGATCTTTCACTCCGATCCTCACTTCATCGCCGACCTTTGCCTTGAGCTTTTTAGCGGCAGACTTCTGCCCGGCGGCAATCTCCACCGTGCCCACACTCCCTGCAAGAAAAAGGAGCTCTCCCTTTTTTACAGAAGAATAGCTCTGGACAAAGGAGCTGATCTTATGTCCTTTGACCGAGAGAATGAACCTGGCCTTGCCTGCCTTTTCCTGAAGCCGGTTCAGCCACCCAGACGGGATGTTGGTGATCAAATTGCCGAATTTATCTTCATAGAGGACACTCCCGAAGATCTCCCTTCCTTTTATCTGCGGCTTCTCCGCGCGGAGTTTCTCATAGGAAATCAGTTCAGGTCCGAACTCTTCACAGGAAGTCCCTCTGGACAGCCAGGCTGTAACAGGAGCCATCTTGTCCCTGCCTTCAAACGTCCGGCTCTGCTCAGGAAGGAAATATTTATCGTTAGTCACTTCTCTTAACTGGTCGACCTTTTCCTCTTCCAGAGCCAGAGTCAGGACTCCGTTATCCGGAGCGATGAAATAATAGTTTCTTGTCTCGGCCAAGAGGATTTTCCGGGCAGATCCCACTCCAGGGTCAACCACGACTAGGAAGATCGTCTGAGGAGGAAAATATCTGAAGGATGAAGAAAGGACAAAGCTCGCCGCTTCAAGGTTAAAAGATGGAATGCGATGGGTGATATCCACAATACGGGCTGAAGGATTGATTTTCAGGATGACTCCCTTCAGCGAAGCGACGAAAAAATCATCCTCCCCAAAATCTGTCATCAAGGCTATAAAAGTACTTTTCACTTTTTCCTATCTTATTCGAATACTCCAATCCGGTCAATACGCCTGAATCAAAGCACTCTTTTTATCTGTTTCCTGATCAGATTGGGGGAAAAAAATGGGGACACTAATTTTAAACGAGAAGAGAGACCTGAAAAGAAAAGGATAACTTTTTAGGCTCAGTAAATATTATAAATTCATTTCGCTCGATGAGATTGCCACGCTCCGGCCGTAATGACATCTTCTCTTCAATATAAAAAAAATGAGTCTAGCTCTTTCTGTTCGCAAATCCAAGAATGAGAAATTAGGGATTGCTACCAATTTAAAACGATAAAAGCAATCTGAATGAAGAAATTGGGGACTGTCACCAATTATTTTGAATTATTTGATGACTTTGAGGACGCGGCTCAATCTCGCCTTCAGGATGAAATTCACGAATTTCTTCAGTTTTTCCCTGACGCTGGTCTTCTTGTAGGCATCGGTTTCGGCCCTGTAGGAAAAATAGATAATCCAGGGTCTTCCTTTCACATTTTCCAGTGGCAGGAAACGCCAGTAACGGCTGTCATAGCTGTTATCCCGGTTATCCCCCATGACAAAGCAGTGCCCGGGAGGGACAACCACGGGTCCATAGTTTTCCTTTATGGTGTCATTATAATAATAGTAATTTTCTTCCTGGTCACGGATCGAGCTGATCATGTGCACTTTGTATTCCTCAGGAATAGGCTCATCGTTGATATAAACCTGCTTATTCTTAACTTCGACCTTTTCCCCCTCCAAGGCGATGACTCGCTTCACAAAATCTTTATCCAATTCCTTGGGGAATTTAAAGACAACAACGTCGCCTCTTTCAATCTTCTTCCTGGGAACGATCAGACTTTCCAGCGGCAATATCGGGTCCGAGTAGGCTAATTTATTCACCAAAAGAAAATCCCCGACGAGCAGGGTGGGCTCCATGGAGCCGGTTGGGATCTGGAAAGCCTGGACGACAAAGGTCATGACAAAAAAAACAAAAACGGCTGTCTCGGCGATCAATTCAAAGAACTCGCGGAAACCGCTTTTTTCTCGCTTTCCTTTTTCTTCTTTCCTGTCTTTTCTATGTTCTAATTTTTCATCTTCCATCTTAAATCACTTTCACTCTATATAACGAAAGAAACGCTCAAAATGATTAAAAAAACAAAATTCATCAGTATCGTGTTCTTTACAGCCGGAAAAAAACCTGGCCAGTTTTCCAGGTTAGTCTTGCCGATTTTATAGACAAGAAATGGCAGGGGAAGGGTTATCAATACCAAGAGAGACCATAAAGGCCAGTTACCAAAAATCACGCCGGCCAGGACCGAAACATAGCAGCTGATGGCTAAAAACAGGTATATCATCAGGCTTTTTCTGAACCCGAAGAGGATGACCCAGGTCTTCCTTCCTGTCGAGAAATCCGCTTCCTTATCAGCAAACTCATTGATCAGCAGGACCAGAGTAGTCAGGATGCCGGAAGGAAAAGCCACGACCAAAGGCCAAAGCGAGGATATGCTTTCCGCCTGGACATAATAAGCGCCCAAAACCATCAAAGGTCCCCAGGCAAAAAATATGCCAATCTCCCCCAGTCCGATATTGACCAGACGAGCCGGAAAACCGTTATAGCTGAAGACGAAAAAAATCGCCGCTATGCCGATGACCAGGACCACGTTTCCTCTGGATACAGCGTTGAGGTAAAGCCCGATCGCTGAGCCCAGCACAGCAAAAACCAGCGAAACCGCTAAGGCTTCCCCGGGTTTGACGAACCCATCCAGAACCATACGGCTGCCTCCGGAAAAAGGAACCAGCGCATTCTTGTTCGAAGCGTCATTCCCGCTTTTGAAATCGAAATAATCATTGGCCACATTGCAGCTGATATGGAGGAAGCAGGCACCGAAAAAAGCCAGGATAAAAAGGAGAAGATCGAACTGCCCTGTTTTCCACCAGGCAAATGCCGTGCCCAGAAACACAGCTCCGGCAGTCACGGTCAGAAAAGGAAGCCGCAGCAGAAGAAGGATCGCTTTTGACTTTTTCATCTTATTCCTCTGAAAAGGTATATTATATTTCACTCACACAAATAATCAAGCGGAATAAGCGCGGTGCTCATATAAACGCATTAATTAAAACGCATAAATTAATATGTCATGACACTAAAGGGAAGCGATTGCCACGCCCTTTGAGCTCACAATGACAATGTAAAAAGCTTATAACGCTTATAATAGAGCACTTATCTCGCCTTTCAGCCTTTTTTATATTATACTTAACTCATGAATTTCACTCTTTTCGGCTACCCCAAGACCGGAAAAACCACGCTGTTCAACCTCCTGACCGGGGCAAAAATTGACATAAGAACCTATGATGACGGCAAAAAGGAGCCCAACCGCAGAACATGTCCTGTTCCTGACCACCGTCTGGATAAGATATCAGACCTCTATCCCGATAAAAACAAGGTATTGGCAGCGGTGGACTTCGTTGATCTGGCCGGGATATCCTACGGTGAGGTCAAAAGCAGCACCTTTCTCAATTCCCTTCGTTTAGCTGACGGCCTCACCCATGTCGTCAGAGGCTTCGAGGATGAGGAAATCCCCCATCCCAAGGACAAAATCAATCCTGAAGAGGACATCCTGTCCATGGAAGAAGAACTTATCCTGGCCGACCTGGTCTCAGTCGAGTCCAGACTGGAAAAGCTGGAAAAGGAGCTGCAAAGAGCGAAAAGTGCTGAGGGGGAAAAGGAAAAAGAACTTCTGGAAATCCTCCGCTCCCATCTCGAAGAAGGGCGGGGAATCCGTGAGCTCGAGCTTTCCCCTCAGGAGGAAAAGCTTATCAGCAGCTTTGCCTTCCTCAGCCAGAAGATGCTGCTCCATATGGTCAACGTCGATGAAAAAGACATCCCTCTTATCGAATCACCTGAAAAATTTTATCCATCCCCGAAAAAAGGAACCGCAATCCAGGCGTTCTGTGGAAAGATCGAGACAGAGATCCTGGAGCTGGAGGAGGAAGAAAAGGAGGTCTTCCTCGCCGAGTATGACCTTCGGGAACTGAGCGCCCCGAAATTCTTAAAGGTTTCTTACAACCTTCTCAACGTCATCACCTTTTTCACCATCGGCAAAGAAGAGGTCAAAGCCTGGACGATCCGTAAAAACTCGACCGCCCTGAAAGCTGCCGGCGCGATTCATACCGATATCGAAAAAGGATTTATCCGGGCCGAAGTCGTTCCCTGGGAAGTGCTCATCCAGCACGGGTCCTTCCAGGCAGCTAAAGAAAAGGCGGCCTTGCGTCTCGAGGGAAAGGATTATCTCGTCCAGGATGGCGATGTCATATACTTCCGGTTCGCGACATGAAAAAGACATTCAAGATCACATCATCAGATAAACGCACTTCTGCCCGGACAGGGATCATCCACACTCCCCATGGAACCATTGAAACTCCTGCCTTCGCCCCGGTAGGAAGCCAGGGAACCGTTAAGGCCCTCCCCCACAGCCTTCTTCAAAGCCTGGGAGCGCAGCTCATGCTCGTCAATTCCTACCATCTGTTTCTCCGGCCCGGAGTGGAAACCATCGCCCGGCTGGGAGGACTTCATTCTTTCATTTCCTGGGATAGACCGATCCTCTCTGACAGCGGCGGTTTTCAGGTCTACAGTCTAACGCCTCTCGTCAAGGTGAAAAAAAAGGGAGTCGAATTCTCTTCGCATCTAGATGGAACAAAAATTTTTCTCACTCCTGAGGACGTGGTGGATATCCAGGTCAAGCTCGGCTCGGATATCATGATGACTCTTGACCACTTCCTTCCTTTTCCTTCCGCTGAGGATAAGATGAAACATGCCGTCGAGCTGACAACACAATGGGCCCAGCGCTCAAAAGAGCATTTTCTCCAACAGGAGTCCAAGCAGCTACTCTGGGGAATCAGCCAGGGAAGCACCGACTGGAACCTGAGGAAGAAGAGTATCGAAGACCTGCTGGAGATTGATTTCAGCGGCTACGCTTTGGGCGGGCTGGGGCTGGGAGAGCCAAAATCCCAGCTCCTGGAAATCATCGAAAAATCCGATTCTCTTCTTCCTAAGGAAAAACCCCGCTATCTCATGGGCATCGGCTATATCAGCGATATCCTGGAGGCTGTGGAAAGGGGGATTGACCTCTTTGACTGCGTCCTTCCCACCAGAAACGCTCGAAACGGAACGCTCTTCACCAGCAAAGGAAAAATCGTCATTAAAAACGTGAAATACGCCGATGACCAGAGACCGATCGACGAGAGCTGCTCATGCTACACCTGCCAGAATTTCTCCCGCGCTTACCTGCGCCACCTCTACGAACGCCAGGAGATCAGCTCGTCCATCCTCAACACCATCCACAACCTCTACTTTTATCTTGACATCTTCAGAAAAATTAGGCAATCTATTCAATCAAATTCGTATCAACGCTTGAAAAGTATTATAATAAAAGAAAAAGAGGAAGAAGATAGATGATTTTTTCAACACTTTTTGCATTTTTCCAGCAGGCCCAGCCCGGCACCCGTCCCCAGGGAAGCTTATTGACGGCGATGATTCCCTTTATTCTTGTCTTCGTGATTTTCTACCTCCTTCTCATCAGGCCCCAGCGGATGAAGCAGAAAAAGCACCAGGAAATGGTTGAACAGCTCAAGCCCGGAGACAAGGTCATCACTGCCGGCGGGATACACGGGACTGTCATGGGAGTCCAGAAAGACAAGATCGAATTGAAAATCGGAGCCAACGTGAAGATCGATATCGCTAAAAACTCCATCGCGGTCATTCTCACTCCCAGGCAGAAAGAAAAAGAGAGATAGAATCTCGTCGATTTGATTTTCAGAACTGAAATAATTTTCAGTCACTGAAATTTTACATACATCATGAAAAAAGATCTGCGCTGGAAGGTCATCCTGGTCCTGATAGTAATCGGACTCGCTATTTTTCTCGCCTACCCCCCAGGTGAAAAGATCCACCTCGGTCTCGACCTCGAAGGAGGTATGCATCTTGTCCTGGAAGTGGTCACAGAAGACGCCTTGAGCATCGAAACTGACCAGGAAATCCTCCGCCTCGAAGCCGAACTGAAGAAGAAAAAGCTGGAATACAAGACCATCGCCAAGGAAGGAGTCAGCCGCTTCTCGATCCAGGAAATCAACCTGACACAGGAAAGAGAGATCAGCGACCTCCTGGACGATATGTTCAGAGATTGGGATTATTCCGTTATAGGCAACACCGTCTCCGTCACATTGAAGCCCGCCGCTGTAAATTATCTAAAGGACCTTTCGGTCAGGCAGGCCAAGGAAACGATCCAGAACCGGGTTGATGAGCTCGGCCTGGCTGAACCTACCATACAGAGGCAGGGCACGGGCAACAGGATTATCGTGGAGCTTCCCGGCGTCGAGAATCCCGACAGGATCAAAAACATCATCAAGACAACCGCCCTTCTGGAATGGAGGCTGGTTTTGGGAGGACCCGCTCCTGATCAAGAGACTTTACTCCAGGATCTCGGCGGAGAAGTTCCGCCTGATGCAGAAGTGCTCAAGGGAGACCCGGAAAGAACTGAAGGCGGATATTACCTGGTAAGCAAGGTAGCCCCGGTCACAGGAAAGGACCTTATTAATGCCCGCCGTTCGGTGGATGAATGGAACAACCCGGCTGTTTTATTCACCTTAAACGCAGAAGCTGGCCGAAGATTCTACAACTTCACCTCCGAGAACCTCAACAAACCTCTGAGCATCATCCTCGACGGCAAAATCCAGGAAGTGGCAACCATACGGGACAGGATTCCGGATCGAGGGGTCATCCACGGCACCTTCACCATTGAACAGGCTGAAGACCTCGCCCTCATCCTCAGAGCCGGGCCTCTTCCGGCGACAGTCAAATACCTGGAGGAAAGGTCGATCGGCCCTTCTCTGGGAAAAGACTCCATCAAAAAGGGCCTTTCTGCCATGGCCATCGCCCTCATCCTGGTTATTATCTTCATGGTCCTCTACTACCGTATTTCCGGACTTAACGCTGTCACAGCTCTTACCCTGAACGTCCTAATCATAATGGGAATCCTCGGTTACCTTGGAGAGAATGCGGTCCTCACGCTCCCTGGCATTGCAGGGATCATCCTGACCATTGGCATGGCTGTGGACGCCAATGTCCTGGTTTTCGAAAGAATACGCGAAGAGTTGAGTTCGGGAAAGAATGTATGGGGCTCGATCGCAGCCGGTTTCTCCCGGGCTTTCCGGACCATTCTGGACGCCAATCTGACAACGATCATTGCCGCCATCTTTCTCTTCCAGTTTGGAACCGGCCCGATCAGGGGATTTGCCGTGACTCTGATCATCGGCATTACAGCCAGCATGTTCACAGCCATTTTTGTTTCGCGCTTGATCTTTGACCTTACTCAATCCAGGAAGAAAAAGAGAGAAAAACTGAGCATCTAAAATGCAGATATTCAAACAGCCCCACTTCAAGTTCATGAAGTACAAATACATTGCCTTTGCCTTCTCTGGAATCATCATCCTTGCCGGGATCATCAACATCACAAAGGGGAAAGGATTGACAAGTGGAATCGATTTTAGCGGGGGCACGCTGGTTCAAATCCGGTTCAAAAATTCTTATCCCATTGCTGAATTGAGGCAGGTATTTCTAGATGCCGGCATGGGAAGCCCGAAAATACAGAGAATGGTGGAAGAAGGCGAAAGGGAATACCTGATAAGGACCACAAGCCCTGAATCGGATATTGAGCAGGACCAGGAGCAACAACAGGAAGCTCATGAGATCATGGGGAATATGATCGTCGACGTCCTCACCAGGGAAGAAGACCGGTCAGCCCTGGCAAGGGGGCTGGCTGACCTCAACAACGTTGACACGGACGAGCTGAGAGCCATCCTTCAACCCTCATTTCCTGAAAACGCTCAGGAAATCGCAAACATGATCATCAGCTTAAGGGAATCGGATGATCTTAAAGGAATCATTGAAAACTATGACCAGCTTCTCGAGGCCGGAATAGGCCAGGAAGTCGTCGACTTTCTGAAAGAAAAGACCTTCATGGGAAGCCTGGCGGTAAAACGCAGAGAATCTGTCGGACCGCAGGTCGGCAGTGAACTAAAAACAAGGGCAACTCAAGCCACGATCTGGGCTTTGATCGGGATGCTCATCTACATCGGATTGCGTTTCAAATTTGCCTATGGAGTCTCTGCCATTTTAACGCTGGCTCATGACGTTCTGTTCACGATGAGCATTTTCTCCTTCACCAATAGAGAAATTAACCTTCCTGTAATCGCAGCCATTCTCACCATAGTCGGATACTCTCTGAACGATACCATTGTCATCTTCGATAGGGTCAGAGACAATATCAAGATAATGAGAAAGCATCATTTTGAAGACATCCTCGATAAGAGCCTCAACCAGACCCTTAGCCGGAGCGTGATCACTTCGGGAACGACCTTTTTGACGGTTTTTGCGCTCTTTGTCTTCGGGGGCGAAGTCATAAACGACTTTGCCTTTACTATGATTATCGGCATCATCATTGGATCCTATTCTTCCATATACCAATCCTGTCCCCTCCTTTTTTTCTGGAACAAGATATTCAAGCCTAAAAAAGGGATGGGAAAGTGACATTTTTAGCGTGTCAAATTAAGCTTGTAAAATGGGTTTATTTGCTTTATACTTTTTAATTGGTTAGATGAGTAGTCTAATTTCGAGGTAAAAAAATGGCTGAGAAAAAGGAGCCACACGAAAAGCCATTGCTTTCCCTGCTGCTTTGATTTTACACGTCTTCCTCGCTGGAGCTATGATCATTGTCCCCCTCCTCAGCACCCAAAGCCTTCCCTCAGTCGAGATCTACAGCGCTTTCCTTGCTCCTCCCCCACCTCCCCCACCTCCTCCACCTCCCCCGGCTAAAAAACGCGCCAATCCCTCCAGAAGGACCAGAATCCGTCCGGTCCAGTCCCGCACTACCGTCGAACCAGGTAAGCTCGTCGCCCCAGTCGAAATCCCGGAAGAGATCTCCGAAGAAGAGCTCTCCGATATCGGTATTGAAGGCGGAGTCGAAGGCGGAGTCGAGGGCGGAGTCGTCGGTGGCGTCCTGGGTGGCGTTGTCGGCGGTGTCCTCGGTGGTGTTGTCGGTGAGGTCGAAGCCCCGATCAGAGCGGTCGGGGAGATCAAACCTCCCAAACTGCTGAGAGAAGTGCCCCCCATCTATCCTGAGATCGCCCGTCAGGCAAGAGTGGAAGGTGTGGTCATCGTCGAGGCCACGACCGATATCTACGGAAGAGTGCAGAACGTGAAAGTCCTCAAGTCCATCCCGCTTCTTGACCAGGCAGCTGTGGATGCGGTGCGCCAGTGGCTTTATGAGCCGATGGTCATCAACGGCCGTCCCAGAGGCGTTATCTTCGTTGTTACTGTTACATTTAAATTAAAATAAGAAAAGCTGTAAATGGCTTTCTAACTTAAAAAGGAGGTACGAAGAATGGAATTTGGTCTGGTACAAATGTGGAATCAAATGGGAACCCTAGCCAGAATAGTTGCGATCCTTTTGTTTTTTCTCTCCATTGTCTCTATTTATCTCTTTATCGAGAGGCAACTTGTTTTCGCCAGAGCTAGGAACAAATCCAAAAAGATCGCTCCAGTGCTAGCAGGATTGCTGAAAAAAGGACAGATCGAGGAAGCCCTGAAACTTTCTTCCAAGAAAGAGAATAAGGGGAGCCATTTAGCCCGAGTGACGGCGGCTGGAATCAGAGAGTTCTTGGAAGGAAAAGAACACAATCTCAGCCTGGAAGAACAGATTGAGACTGCCCAGAGAGGTTGCGATAGAGCTTCCACAATCTTCACTCAGGAATTGAAGAGAGGGTTGAATACCCTGGCAACAATCGCCACATCTTCTCCGTTTATCGGTCTTTTCGGAACAATCGCTGGTATCATCAATGCATTCCGTGGAATGGCCGAAACAGGATCTGGTGGACTCGGCGCGGTTTCTCAGGGTATTGCTGAAGCACTGATCACAACAGCCTTTGGAATCGGAGTGGCTATCATCGCTCTGTGGTGTTTTAACTTCTTGAGCACAAAGATCGAAGTCTACGCTGCCGAGATGTCCAACACCGCATCTGAAATCGCTGACTTCTTCATCAGAAGGGCAGAATCAGGGCAATAATAAAAAACATCTATTCCAAAATAACTTAGTGAACAGGGAGGCTTAAATGGCATTCGCAGTTGGAGAAAAGAAAGGGGACATAGTCTCCGAACCTAACGTTGTTCCTCTGTGCGATATTCTGCTCGTTCTGCTCATCATCTTCATGATAATGACGCCTCTGATCAAAGCAGGAGTCGATGTTGACCTGCCTGCCGCTCTCAACACGGTCGGCATGCCGGAAAATCCAGAAGTCATCCTGGCCATCAAGCAAGACGGATCTCTGTTTCTCAACCAGGAACCGATAACACAGGAGAACCTGCAGCTCATGGTGGAAGAAGCGTTTATGACAGCCACAGACAAGAAACTCTACCTGAGAGCAGACGGACAGCTGGAATACGGCAAAATCATAGATATTGCCATGATACTGCAGGAGGCAGGAGTAGAAATAGTCGGGATAATCACTGAAGTCAGGGCTGAAGGGGAAGTTTCTCGATAATAAATCGAATCCTTATTTTATCAAGACGTATTCATACCTTCGAATTCCCTAGGGGAGAAGAAAGATAATTTTCTAAACTTCCTTTTCCCTTTGGAACCCACCCCAAAGCTTCACGCCAGATAGCAACGCTTTCCATACACAAATAAAGGGGCACTTCCTCCCCCCCGTTTTCTTTTATGGAACGAATGATTCTTCTGTAAAGGTCAAGGCGGCCGGGACGAAAATACCTCAACTTTCCATCCGATCCGCTGACCATCTCTTCATAGATGATTCTGGTCCGGGGGAACCTCTCCTGAATTAGCGGTTTAAGGGAAGGGGGAAACCTGAGACTCCCGAGACTTATCCAGGCAATCTTTCCCGGACTTATCCTGTTCAACAATCTCTCTATCAATGACTCATATTCTTCTTCACAACCCGGATATCGGATGAGAGGATCGAAATGGAAACCGACAAAGAAGCCTTTATCAACGACTCTCCGGTTCGAAGCTGGCTTTGTCTCTAAGATATTCTGGATATTGACCGTCTTTGTCTTCAGTTCAAAGAGCACAGGATCCTTACCTCTGAAATAAGAAATCAGGTCTTTGGAATTCTCGGTGATATGGTCCAGCACCAAGGAATCAGAGAGCTCACCAGTTCCGATACGCAGAGCCCTCCCCTTATTCTTGTCAATAAAAGCATCCAGCTGCGTCCATAAATCCTCGCGGTTGGCGTGGACGATGAGTATGGGATCAGGCAGATAATACTGAAGGATGCAGTAGGAGCAATCCAGAGGGCAGTTGAGGTCGAGGTTGATGATGAAGTAATTGCAGCCGATGTAACGCGGAGTACAGGGACAGGATTTGATGAACTCGCCCTTCTGGGATGTGATGAAAAGGTCTTTTTTCCCCTGCCTGACGGCATCCCTTGAGATCCTTCTCTCCTCCAGGAATCCTCGGGAGTCGCTCACCAACTCTATAGGGACCCGTCCGACATTCTTCAGTATCCT
>SMTZ1_10006328_pt1 | contig 15771 bp, 15 predicted proteins | sample DeeMarSWOR136_30_FD_25667 | JGI IMG/M metagenome (IMG submission 25667)
AAATTTGGATTTTGAAATTGTTTCGGATTTCGAATTTCGTGCTTCGAATTTTACACCTTGACAACTGAAAACGAATAATCAACTCTCCTTTGATTTTGATAAGTTTCTTTTGGGATGTGATACTAGGTTACAATCCACTTTTATTCTGGTTTTTTCCCCTCCACCGCCGGGTCCACGTGGACGATGATCCGGCCGAGATCTGCAATCTCTTCCATCAGACGACTCTCTACCTCCTTAGCAATCCTGTGTCCCTCAATGACAGGCATGCTGGCGTCCACTACTATATGAATTTCGATTTGATGCAGCCCTCCGATAGTTCGAGCCCTGAGATCATGCATATCAATCACTCCGTTCACGCTCAACGTGTGTTCTCTGATCTTGCTTAAGACTCCCGGTTTGGGAGCGGTATCAGTTAACTCACCAACAGCCCCCCAAATGATCTCCAGACCTACCTTGATTATGAAGAACGAGACAACTAGGGCAGCGTAGGAGTCAAGTATGTGCCAAGAAGGATTAATGCGTGCTCCTGTTACGCCTAGTAAGACAGCTACGGAGGACAGGGCGTCTGACCGCTGATGCCACGCGTTAGCTACAATCAATGGACTCTTTATGCGTCTTCCGATGTGTACTGTGAAATGATAGAGAGCTTCTTTCAAACCAATGGAAGCACCAGCTCCAACCAGGGCAAGCAATGTGGGGTGATATTCAGTATGACGGTAGATGCTCCAAGCGGCCCCTATCCCTAGAAACAGAGCCGTGGCTATTAAGGCTAGTGCTACGACGGAAGATGCGAGAGTTTCGATGCGGGCGTGACCAAAATGGTGTTTCTCGTCAGCTGGTTTGCGGCCGATCTTGAGCCCGAGGAGGACTACCACATCGGTAAACAGGTCGGAGACAGAGTGGGCTGCATCAGCAATCAGGGCCTGGCTATGGCCAAAAACACCGCAGAGGAATTTGAATAGAATCAAAAAGGCATTAACCGCGACCGCTCCCAGTGTGATAGACCTTCCAGCTTTGGCTGAGTCTGTCCTTAAACTCGGGGTTACTCTTTCTAAAAGAGCCATACTCTACTGTGTTTGTTATAGAGCTACAGTCCAGCACTAGTCTTGAGGAGCGAAAAACATAATAAGTAAGAGGTATTGGAGAAACATAGTGAAAAAACTCACTTTTGAGTAAGCCTAGAATAATGTCAAAGGTGCCTTTGGGTCAAGGGGAAAGGCCGAGTTTCGATTACCGCTCGTAATCTTCGATCCAGTCCGGGTGTCAGCGAACAATGTTGCTGTCTGCAATGAGATGGGTTTCAGATTGTTAATCTATGTGATGCTTGGAGATGAATTCGGCGAGAAGATTATTCTTCTCGTAGACAGGCTCGGTAACAGGTGTGCAGGCGGGTGATGCGATAATGTTGAGGTCAAACAGGGCCTTTTTAACTATCCCTACAGGACTTCGGCTGTAGATGTGCATCATATCCTTGAGCAATTTACCCATGTCCCAGATCTGAGTGAGATAATCTGGCTTCTCCCTGTCCTCTTTTAGCATCCCCAGCGAGGCCCTGGTTACCGTGCTCCAGACTCTTGGCGCCACATTTGCCCCAATGGAAAGTACGCCGCTCACACTCGGGTGTTCCAAAAAACCCGCCTCCTCACCGTCATAGATCCTGAAATCGGGCCTCGTGTTGACGGCCTTCTGATAGTTATTTGCCCTGGTAAGGGATCCCCGAAAAACGAGTCCCTGAATCTTGCCTATCGCACTTAAATCCTTAAGGATTTTCGTCCGGACGTTAGTCCTCTTGAGGGGCCTCTTTCGGGCCTTAATCAGCTGCGGATCGTTGTAAAGAACAAAGGGGTACCGTGTATTCATGGTAAGATCCCGATAGTGGTCATAGAGGCCCCTGTTGCTGTGGTAAAAGAGTGGGGAATCCAGCCAAAAGAACATACCTCTATAGGAAGATGACTCCAGCAGATCTTCAAGGCGAGCGACTGTCTGCGTGGTGCCCTCTGGGGAGTCTCCACTCATCCAAAAAAAGATCGGGGCCTTACCCTCGATGAAGGTAGCGGCCTTTTCAAGCAGGTCTATCTTGGACTTCATATCAAGACCCCTGCCCTCCCCCATCTGGGGACCTGCCAGGAGTATCCCATCAGCATAAGGCAAGACCTTCCTTAAAAGGGTATCCAGGCCTTCACTATCAATACCTCCCTTATCCTCAAGGGGGGTAATGAGATCAACTATCAAACCCCTTGGTAGTCTTTCGACCTCCATTGACCCTAAATTCCTTCCCCCCTAACAGTCCATGTAAATGCACTACACCTTTAACCCTCTTTGCCCTATCAACGATAGGTAACACGGTAACACCACTGTGTTCCATTAAGGCTACCGCTTCGGCTACCCTTTCGTCCTCATAAATCATCTTTGGAGATGCTGACATTATCTTCTCTGCTCTTAATCCCATGATGTCTCTCCATTTCGAGAGAGACCGCCTGATGTCACCATCTGTGACAATACCACGTAAAATAAGGTCACCATCAACAACAAGAGACGCGCCTAATCCTTTCTGATCGATCTCGGAGATGGCCTCCTCAACTGTCTGACCTTCAAGAACGAGAGGTATCCGGTCTCCTTTCAACATGACATCCTTGACCTTCGATGAGAGCCTGTCTCCCAGGCTGCCACCTGGGTGAAACCTCTTAAAGTCCTTTCTGTTAAATCGCCTGCGGTTGACAAGTGCGACGGCCAAGGCATCACCCATTGCCAGGGCAGCAGTTGTGCTCGTTGTGGGTGCAAGGCCTAGAGGACATGCCTCTCTTTCCACTCCAACGTCTATAAATAGGTGGCTCCCTTTGGCCAATGGCGACCCCTGGTCCCCGCAAAAGGCGATGACCTTTACGCCAAGGCTCTTCAGGGTCGGCAAAATATTAGTGAGCTCCTCTGTATAGCCGCTATTAGAAATAGCTATTACGATATCATCGGCCGTCACCACACCCAGATCACCATGAGCTGCCTCAGCCGGGTGTAGAAAGAGCGAAGGGGTGCCGGTACTGTTGAGGGTTGAGGTGATCTTTCTGCCAACGATGCCTGATTTACCAATACCCGTGATGATTACCCTTCCCTTGCTATTGAGAATGAGCTCTACGGCCTGTTCAAACTCCGACCCTATCTTTTCAACTAAATCAAGGATTCCTTGGGCCTCGATCTCTAATACCTCTCTGGCTTGCTTAAGCAATCTCGAGCTCTTTTTCATCTTCGCCCGCCCTGAAGATCGACGACTTCTTAAGAGGGCCCCTGAAAAACCGGCTCCACGAGGATACTATTGTTGGACCTGTCCTTCTTTTTATCATTCTTCAGATGACATCTCAAATACTAATTTGACCCTTATGACCTTAAGATAGATTCCGGTAGCCCCGGTCTATTCTTGAAATGGTGACTCCCGGACACTGCACATACCTGCCCACTAATACCCCAAATTGGCTTTACAAAAAAGAGATAATTGTGGTAAGAAACCTAACAAAAGTTTGGGTATTATTGATAAGACAGACATGACACCTTTAGAGGATCAGCTTATAGGGGAGTAATAGATGTCCGGACACTCAAAATGGCACTCCATAAAGCATAGGAAAGGGGCAGTTGACGCGAGGAGAGGAAAGGTTTTTACCAAGCTCATCAAGGAGATTACGGTTGCCACGAGGCTGGGCGGCAAAGATCCAGACTCCAACCCGCGATTGAGGACAGCCATAGCAGCAGCAAGGGCGGAAAATATGCCCAAGGAGAACATTGACAGGGCTGTCAAGAAGGGAACAGGTGAGTTAGAGGGTACATACTACGAAGAGGTCACCTATGAGGGATATGGCCCAGGAGGCGTAGCCGTTTTGGTCGAGGTGCTCACGGATAACAGGAATAGGGCTGTAGCGGACGTGAGACACACAGGAATAGGGCTGTAGCGGACGTGAGACACCTTTTTGAAAGACATGGCGGCGGCCTGGGGGCGGCAGGCTGTGTGTCCTGGATGTTTGTGCAGAAGGGTCTTATTGTCTTTCGAAAAGATCAGGTAGACGAGGAAAGGCTTTTTGAGGTGGCCTTGGATGCCGGGGCTGAGGACATCAAGGAAGATGAAAAGGAGTTTGAGGTAATAACTGAACCATCCGCTTTCGAGCAGACAAAAACGGCCATTGATAGTGCTGGACTCAAATATATGCTCGCAGAGATAACGATGGTCCCAAAGACGACCGTTAATCTCGATGGCAAAAATGCTCAACAGATGTTAACCCTCATGGAGCTCCTTGAAGATACTGAAGATGTGAATCACGTGTACGCCAATTTTGATATCCCAGATGAGGTGATGGAGGCCATCAGCTGATGCTGGTAGTTGGAGTTGATCCCGGCTCTTTGGCGACAGGTTACGGCCTCGTAAAAAAGCAGGACAATAGGCTCATCTACGTGGGCGGAGGTAAGATATCCTTTCCCCACTCCTGTCCATTCAGTGAGAGGGTCCATAGGATTTACGGATCCCTTGTTGAAATCATCCAGGCCCATCATCCGGAGGAAATGTCCATAGAGGACATCTTCTTTGCGAAAAACGTTAGAAGTGCCTTAAAGATAGGTCATGTAAGGGGAGCTGCCCTGGTAGCAGCTATTCAGTGCGGTCTAAAGGTCTACGAGTATACCCCCTTGCAGATTAAGCAATCGGTGGTTGGCTATGGGAGGGCATCAAAGGAGCAGGTGAGGGCCATGGTCAAGCTTCTCCTTAAACTTGATACCCAGCTTTCCCTAGACACGGCGGATGCATTAGCCATTGCAATATGCCACCACAACTGGGTCAGGCTTGAAGATACCCTTAATGTATGATAGCTCATATTACTGGCACACTATTTAGTAAGAGCCCCCAGTCGGTAATCATAGATACAGCCGGTGTCGGCTATCAGGTCTTCATCCCTCTCTCAACGTTCTATCAACTCCCTGATGAGATGGAGCAAGTAAGTCTGCATGTCTATACACATGTCCGGGAGGATATACTCCAGCTCTTTGGTTTCCAAACGGAGATAGAAAAAGAGCTCTTTTTGCTGCTCATCTCCGTGTCCGGTATCGGCCCCAAGCTCGCCTTAAACATCCTTTCCGGTATTGGACTTGAAGATCTCCTCAGTGCCATTGTGAGGGCCGACCCCGAAAGGATCGCCGCTGTCCCTGGCGTTGGTAGAAAGACATCTCAAAGGATAACCCTGGAGCTCAAGGAGAAGGTATCCAACCTATCAGAAGGTATGGAGGTGCGGCCAAGGGAGGAGGTACGAATAAGGAAAAAGGAGGACTTTGATGATGCCCTATCAGCCCTCATCAATCTCGGCTACCCAAGTAGGGCTGCAAAAAAAGCCATTGAGAATGTCTTACAGGGAGACAACGAGATAAATCTCGAGGCATTACTGAAAGAGGCATTGCGCAATCTGGCACGGGGGAATTCCCTTCAAGGCAGAGAGGGAACGTAGAAATAAGCGGATAAAATAACCATGGAAGAAAGAGTTACCGACCCACAACCCAAGGCAGATGATAGACCACTCGAGCTCAGCCTCAGACCATCGAGACTGGATATGTTTATTGGGCAACAGGATATTAAGAGAAACCTCCGGATTTTCATAGAGGCGGCTAAGGGGCGCTCCGAGGCCCTAGATCACGTCCTCTTCCACAGCAGCCCTGGCCTTGGGAAGACTACCTTAGCCCATGTGATCGCCAATGAACTCAGTGTGAACATAAAAACGACCTCGGGGCCGGTATTGGATAGGCCAGGTGATCTGGCAGCCATATTAACAGCACTGGAGCCCAAGGATGTTCTGTTTATTGATGAGATCCACCGGTTGAATCATGTGGTGGAGGAAATGTTGTACCCCGCCTTGGAGGACTTTAAACTGGATATTATCATCGGCCAAGGACCATCAGCCAAAACTGTCAAGCTCGGGCTTCCGCCCTTTACCTTAGTTGGTGCTACTACAAGAACGGGGTTGCTTACGCCCCCTTTGAGAGAAAGGTTTGGTGTTATCCTGCGGTTGGAATTTTACAAGTCAGAGGACCTTCAGCAGATCGTGTTGAGGTCAGCGAAACTCCTCGGTATCCAGCTCGATAAACAAGGTGCCCTCGAGATTGCAAGACGGTCGAGGGGAACACCACGAATAGCCAACAGGTTACTGAAAAGGGTGAGAGATTACGCACAGATTGAGGCTGAAGGGGTAATTACGCGTTCGGTTGCGGCAAGGGCATTGCATCTCTTGGAGGTAGATGATAAGGGCCTCGATAAGATGGATCGACACATCATGCTGACGATAATAGAGAAATTCGACGGTGGTCCCATAGGGGTTGACACGCTGTCAGCTGCCCTGTGCGAGGAAAAGGATACACTGGAAGAGGTGTACGAGCCATTTTTGATCCAAAGCGGTTACCTCAATAGGACGCCAAAGGGAAGAGTGGCTACAAACCTTGCCTACAGGCCTTTTGGCTTTCCCCCCAGGGCAAAGGGAGATACGGCCCAAAAGAGATTGTTCGAATGACATCCCCCTCTTCTTTCCCAGTTCCTCCCTGTTCCTCTCTGCATCTCGTGTAATGGCTCAGGCCTGGAACGAGGTTTTCCTCCTCTGTCGATCGTCCTATCCTTGTGTGGATAAAGGCGGAGAGCCATAAGGCAGAGAATTCATTAGGTATTGACTTTTGAATCTGGCTTCTTTAAAACTCAATTTAATTTCGACCCTGAAATAGCGGGTGCATGGCACAACTTAGCAGTGAAGGAAACGGTAAATGAAGATCATAATTATAGGCGCTGGTGAGGTAGGTTTCACTATTGCCCAGAGGCTGTCGGAGGAAAATCACGATGTGGTTGTGATTGAAAAGGATCCAAACAAGATCAGGCAGATTCAAAATGTTATAGATGTCCAGGCTATTGCGGGCTCAGGCACCAGTCCCTCCGTACTCCATGAGGCAGGAATCAAGGAGACTGATATACTCGTTGCAGCCACCGATAGCGATGAGGCAAATCTGATTGCCTGTTTTTTCGCCCAGCACCTAACGGATTACATCACTAAAATAGCCCGGATAAAGAACCCCGATTACATGGAACACAGACAGATCTTCAGTCAGGATTTCTTGAGCATTGACCTCATCATTAATCCAAAGTCAGAGATGGTCGCCTCCATGCTCAAACTCATGGAGGTGCCATGGGCCTCTGAGGTCATGGACTTCGTTGATGGCAGAGTCAAGTTAATGGGCGTAACCATAAAGGATAACTCCCCAGTAGTCGGACGAAGGCTCTCCTCCTTTAATGATTATGAGCATGCAGTCCTTGTTGGTGCTATTGTAAGGGGAGAAAAGGTCATCATACCGGGCGGGCAGGATACAATCCAACCAAACGACTTGATATACTGCGTCTCCCGAAGGGAGGAAGTACCACATATCTTCCGCCTATTGAATCTCACGGAAGAGGGGCTGAGTCGCGTCATCATCGTTGGTGGCGGTGAAACAGGCCTTGCCCTCGCAACGTCGCTCGATACCATGAATATCAATACCAAGATAATCGAAAAAGATGGCCAGAGATGCCTTGAGTTGGCCGAAAAACTTGAAAAGGTGGTTGTGTTAAATGGTGACGGAACTGACCGGGAGCTCCTCGTCGAAGAGAACGTGGCCGATGTCGATATTATGATCGTACTCACCGGTGACGAGGAAAGCAATGTGCTCATTTCCTTACTGGGTAAGGCACTTGGGGCGAAAAAGACCGTGACCAGGATAGGAAAGTTAAGCTATATACCACTTGTCTCTGCAATAGGGATCGATACGGTTGTAAGCCCGAGGCTTTCCGCAATCAGGGCAATCCTCCAGTACATCAGGAAGGGAAAGGTAATATGTGAGGCACCCCTCAAGGGAGAAGGCGCAGAGGTCATAGAAGTCGAGGCATTAGAAACCTCTGATATTGTCAATATCCCTTTATCCAAGGTGAAATTTCCCAAAGAGGCCATTGTTGCTGCAATTGTCAGGGGAGAGGAGATCATCATCCCAAGGGGCCACAACATGATCAAACCCCACGATCATCTGATCATATTCGCACTTAAAGACGCTATCCCAAAGCTCGAAAAGTTGTTTACCGTCAAACTGGAATACTTTTAATGCGCTTTAGGCAGATATTCCGGCTGATCGGGATCCTCATTTTCTTCCTCGGCCTTTCCATGATTGCTCCCCTCCTGGTCTCCCTTTGGTATTCCGATGGAGGCTTTCTCCCCATACTTTACTCACTGGCTATCACCTCGGGGAGTGGTCTCGTCCTTTTTCTCCCTCTCAAGATAGAGGAATACCCCTCTCTCCGCCAGAGGGAGGGTATGGCCATCGTTACCCTTGGCTGGTTAAGCGCCGGTTTCTTTGGCTCACTGCCCTTTCTCCTTTCCGGCTCGATTAGCACCTTTACGGAGGCATATTTTGAGTCGATATCTGGGTTCACCACTACCGGGGCCTCTGTTCTCAGTAATATCGAACTGCTGCCTAAGGGAATACTATTCTGGAGGAGCCTCACTCAGTGGATGGGAGGGATGGGGATTATCGTGCTCTCTATTGCTATTCTCCCCTTCCTAGGTGTGGGAGGTATGCAACTCTATAAGGCTGAGATCCCAAGCCCCATAGTGGACAAGTTGCGACCTCGCATCTCGGAGACGGCTAAGACCCTCTGGAAGGTCTATCTCCTTATCACCATACTCGAGATAGGACTCTTGTTCATGGGCGGGATGCCGCTGTTCGACTCCATCTGCCATGCGTTCTGTACCATGCCTACTGGGGGATTCAGTACACAGAGCGGGAGCATCGCCCAGTATGACAGCGCCTATTTTGAGGGTATCATTACCGTTTTTATGGTCCTAGCGGGGGTAAACTTCTCCCTTCACTTCAGATTTCTAAAGGGAGATCTTGCGGTATTTGGCAGGGACCCGGAGTGCCGCGTCTTTCTCTCCACCCTCGCCATCCTTATCCTTCTGGTCACCGTCAATATCTACGGGCAAGTGTATCATTCCGTGGGCAATGCATTCAGGCATGCCGCCTTTCAGGTCACATCCATTATGACAACGACCGGTTTCGTAACCGGCGATTATGCACAGTGGCCTGGCCTGTCCCAGATCATTCTCGTGTTGTGTATGTTTATCGGGGCCATGGCGGGGTCTACCGGTGGAGCAATAAAGATCATGAGGATCATATTGCTGGTGAGACATGGGTACCAAGAGATTTTCAGACTGATACACCCCCATGCGGTGCGGTCCATAAAGCTCGGTGGCAAGCCGGTTCCGGCAGAGGTATTGAATAGCGTATGGGGATTCTTTATCCTGTATCTGGCCCTTTTTATCGTGGCTGTCGTAATTATGTCCTCAATTGGCCTGGATATCCTTACATCCTTTGCCTCTGTAGCAGCCACGATCGGAAATGTCGGCCCAGGATTTGGCCTGGTCGGGCCAGTAAACAATTACCTATCCATCCCTGACCTGGGTAAATGGGTCCTGATCTTCTGTATGCTCCTGGGCCGCCTTGAGATATACACCGTGATCATCCTGCTTGCCCCTGCATACTGGCGCAAGTAACGCATGAGCCTTGTAGCCATCTGAACCTTCATCTTCCTGGAAGGCCTTGCCGTTTCTTAAATTTCTTCAACTGGCTGGTAAGATACTCTCTGTCTTCTCCGGATGCATTCTCCAGGGCCTCGTGTATGGTCTGCACTGCCTCATCGTACAGTCCATTTACATAGTAGGCCTCCGCCAGGGTATCAAGAAAGGTGGGTGACCTTTCTATCCCAACCGCCCGTTTGGCCAATGCAAGCGCCCGTGGATAATCAAGCAGCCCTGTATCTTCGGCTGTGGCTAAAATCCATGCGAGGTTATTGAGCGCCAAACCATCATCCGGGGCTAGTTTGAGGATATTCTCGTAGGCCCACTGAGTCTTGGCCAGGTCCTCTCTGTTGTGATAGAGAGAGGCAAGGCCCCTATAGATGTCGATATTCCCTGGTGACTCAACGAGCTGCCGATTGAGGAGATGGGTCAGGAATGCACTTTCCATATTGCTCTTCAGGGGAGCAAAATTAAGTGCATATCCCAGAGAGGTAATAAGCACCAAGAAGATAATCAGAAAGAGCGCCAAACGCCTTGAATGTCGCGTGATCAATCGAGGATCCTGCCCGCATCTCCACAAAAACGCCACTCTCTCAGCAATGCTAAAGTGATGCCAGGATGGACGATGGCGGCTTTGACCACTAAAGCGGGCAATCTTCTCAAGTGACATAATAGTAGGTTCAGGGTCACCTATCAGTTTCGCCGAATACAGATCGGCCTGCCTCTCAAAGTTCCTCATAAAAAAGCCCATGATATAGCGGAAGTAGAGGACTATGCTCAAGATGACAGGCACTGAAAGCACCGAATAAAAGATCCCTGCCTGGAGCTCCTGCTGACTGCTTAATAGGCCGAATAAACGTGGTTGCAGTGCCATGACATAGAAGGAGATATCAAAAAGGCCAAATGAAATGACCATGTATCCCAGGAGAAAAAGGATGTAGAAGAGGATGTGCCTATATCTTATATGGCCCATCTCATGAGCCATAACAGCATTGAGTTCTTCCTTTGAAAGGATATCTACCAAAGAATCCGTGACCAGGATGTACCTAAACCTCGGCAGCAAACCCATTACGCCAGCGGTCACTGTCCACCCCTCTAATAGGGGCCACCGCAATATCTCCCTATATTTGAAGCCCGCCTCCCGTAAAAAATGTACTATGCTCCGTTTCTTTTCCGTCTCGGGAAGTGTTGAACAGCCCCACCAGTACTTGATAAGGGGAGGGAGAAACACTACAAGCATGACCAGAAACAAGCTAAAGAACATAAACTGTCCGGTCTCACTTTCAAAGACCCTTCGAAGAGATGGCCATGTGAGTAAGGTTATTAGGTCATAGCACATGGTGAGGATAGCCCAGGGAAAGAGGATGGGAAGATTGAGCTTTATTTGTGATCCTATGTAGGACCATCTCTTGTGGGGATAGTTAAAGAATCTACGATAGGCCGGATAGCCATAGTACCAGATGGTGGCGAGAAAGGCAAAAAAGATAGAGATTGCCGCACTACTGGGCAAAATGGAAACCGTGCTAAACCCCGGGACCTTCAGAAGCCAGTATTTCAGATCCAAGAGGTAGACGGATAGGGCAAATATCAATATAGAGACAATGGAGAGCTTCATCACAACTGTTTGATAGGCGGAGCTTACCCATGTTTGGACAGTAGCGGCGGCGTCGCTCCTGTAAAGACTCATAAGCCTGGAGAAGCGATACCTACAGTACATGGTAAAATTGAGCCAGAGTAAAGAGAGGATAAAGACGGATGTTATTGGAGATTTGAAGAGGCCCTCCACGGGATAATTGAGCTGAAATAGTACCACTACTACGATAAGATAGATGATGTTGTTAAACATCAATTCAGAACCCCCATTCCTTAAGCCTCTCTACCGTCCTTTCCCTGTGCGTACCTGGCCAGTAAAATCGTTCACAGGAAGGACAAAAAAAGATCCTCTCACCGTAGTTAGAGAAGACAAAATCCGGGACATGCTCCCTTGCCACCTTTCCTTCAGCCTTTGACAGAGGTGAATTGCAGACAAGGCACCTGCTGAACCACTTGCCATGATCCCGGGAAAGTCCTACCGCCCTGTCAACGCCCTTGAGTTGGTCTCTAACCAGATCACTGTCTATGAGGACGGCATTGGAATACAACTTAGCTATCGCATGGTCCCTGGTGAGCAGAACCCTCCCCTCCATAACCAGCTCTGATAGCCTCTGATTTCCGTAACTTGACTGGTAAACGGTATCATAACCCATAATCCTTAAGTACCTGGCTAACTTGCCAAGCATGCTATCAGCCACAAAGACCATACGTCCCTTTCCCTTAAGAATCAGGCAGCGACCAGCTTTCGTGAGAGTTCAATGGAATGATTTCAAAACCCGGCGGTGGATCCAATTGGAAAATCTCCTCCGGTACTGGTCTGTCTAACTTTAAGCTCTTGTAGCGCAGCTCCAGCGAATGGTGCGCGTCTCTCTTTTCCACTCTTATCCTTGAGGGGTAAGGCCCCAGATCGCCTTCCTCAAACTCCGATAACAGTATGGTAATCCGTTTCCTTGGAAAAGACAAAGATCTTGGTAAAGGGAGGGCATGGAAAAAGGAGATTATCTCTACAACCTCACCTTGCCTGTTGTAGAGGGTAATCTCCCCTGGCTTCAAACTCACTGCGCGGTAATGAGGCAGTATTGGTACCCTACCGGAAAGTATCCTCCAGGCGGAATCCAGGTCAAGCCCAAATAGGAAAAGCCTCTCTGTATTTGCAGGGCTTGCTGGGCCCCTGAAGAACCTGTTGTCAGTGGGGGATAATACTGAAATAGTCTCTTCATCAACTACAATGTGGGAAAGCGGTTTCCCCCAGGGGTGAGTAATCTCGAGCCTGACTTTGAATGGTCTACGACCGACGGCAAAGAGATTTGACTCTGATTGTCCGCCCCTCCCTTTGAGCCTTACCTTTCCGACTGCTTGAAAGCTCCATACGTTTTCCCCCTGCTCTCTGAGGTGAGAGATAAGCTGGGCGGTCTGTTTTGGAGAGAAAGGCCTTGTCGGTGGACGCAAAGGGGGCGCACAACCGATAAGCAGGGTTACAACAAACGTAATCAGATATGATAAAGGATTGTTCCATCCCTTATGGGGTATCAAGGCACATTACCTTTCAGGCGGTCCATAACCTCGTTGATCTTTCCCTTCAATCTCTCATCATCGGCATTCTTTAAGGAAAGTGCCCGTTTGTATATCTTCAAGGCCTCCCCGTAGTCTTCTTTCTTGAAGTATACATCACCCAAGTGCTCGTTAATAGTGGGGTCTTCAGGACACAACGTAACGGCCTTTTTCAGCTCTTCCAAGGCCCTCTCGTATTGTCCCTTTCGAAAATAGACCCATCCCAGACTATCGATAATATAACCGCTGTTGGGTTTGTACTCTATAGCCCTTTCAATTAACTCCAGTGCCCTATCAAGGTAGATGCCCTTCTCAGCATAGGTATAGCCAATGTAGTTAAGGGCATCGGCATGCCTAGGATCTATCTCTATAACCATCTCCATGTGTTGAAGGCACTCTTCATTTCTCCTTAACTTATCCAATACAATACCGAGCCTGTAGAGAAGGCGTGTATTTCTGTCGTTGTATTCTAGTCCCTCCTTCAGGATATCCAGGGCGCTATGGTATTCCTCTTTGATTTCATACAGTGAGCTCAACATCAGATAGAGTCGAGGATTGTCCCCCTCATGATTGATGGTTTCCCTCAGGAGATCTATGGCCTCATCAAGCCTCTCTTGCCTCTCCAGTATGTATGCCATATGCATCCTGGCATTTTTAAAATAACTGCTCGTGGAATCAATAAGCTCAAAGCTTTCATAGGCCTCAGCTAAATCCCCACTCTCCTCCAGGGCAGCTCCCAGATAATATCGAGCCTCCTGATCATCTGGCCATGCAGCCACTATTGCCTCAAGTTCTTCTATGGACTCATGCAGTTTTCCATACCTCAGGTATATCAGCCCGAGTCTCTTTCTTTCTAAATCCCCAGGACTGAATATCCTCTTCATCTCCTCCATAGTCTCCTCAGCCAACTTCTCCTGACCGGTCTTGTAGTAGAGGGCGATGAGCCTTTCCCTGGCCACGGTATTGGTAGGATAGAAGAGCAGTATTTTCCTGCAGGTCTCTATAGCCATATCAACTTCATCTATCTTGCTATACAAAGATGCGAGATCGCTGAGCGCAGGGAGGAACCTTGAATCTATGGCAAGGGCCCTTAGAAATGCCTCCCTGGCACTGTCAAACTCTTTCAGCTCCAGATTTATCCTCCCCTTATAATAGTGAGCTATTATCAGCTCAGGTTCGTTTTCCGTGAGAATCGACAGCTCATCCAGGGCATCATCGTACTTCTTCATCCTGATAAAGAGCCTTGTCAAATGAAGCCTTACATCCTTGTCCCCCGGATCCCTTTTAAGTATCTCCCGATACTGGGATATGGCCGGAGCGAATTTCTCGAGCCGAGCATAGATGTTCGCCAAGAACTCCCGTGCCTTAACATCATCAGGGGTAAGGTCGACTGTCTTTCGGGCACAAAGCAAGGCCTCTTCCATCTTACCGTTTTCAACCAGTACCTCCGACAATTTCATGAGTAGGTACGGCGAGTCTTTGTCATTCTTAAGGGCCTCCTTGAGGTGGATTTCCGCCTCCTCATAGCTGCCATTTGCTATAGCGATACAGGCAAAGGCATAGTGCTCATAGGCACACTGCATGAGGTCCGCCTTGCCCCGAACCTCCCCTACCAGGAGAGGGCTTTGATTTGCGGGGAGTTTTTGTTCTCCCCCCATGCAGGAGAGCGCAAGAAGAATGAGAAAAAGTAAGGGCCACATACCAGTCTTTTCACATCCCTTATTCATTTGAGAGATCAGAGAAGTCTTCCTCGAAATTGGGTATCTTTTCCATCAACCATTCCTTTGCCCTTTTAAGGATCTTGTCCTGGATCTGTCGGACCCTTTCCCTCGATATGTTATATTTATCCCCAAGTTCCTGAAGTGTCAATGGATGTTCGGCCAATATCCTGTTATCGAATATATCCCTATGCTTTGGGGAAAGGGTATTCCTGTATTCCTCCAACTTCTGCCGGAGTAACTCCTTTCTCTCCTTTGAGGATATCTGCTCATCCACACTCGCTTCCGGAGAGGGTAGGAAAGAGCCATAATCCTGCTTGGCATCTTCTTTGACCGGGGCATCAAGGGAGACCTCCCATCCACCTAACCGTTGCGCCATCTCTATGACTTCATCCTTCTTTACATCCAAACGTTCCGCGAGGAGTTTGGGCTCAGGATCATAACCAAGAGATAGCAACCTCTCTTTCTCCTTCGCAAGATTGAAGAAAAGCTTTCTTTGCGCCTGGGTTGTTCCAATCTTGACCAGCTTCCAGTTCTCCATGATAAACTTCAATATATATGCCTTTATCCAAAATGAGGCATAGTAGGAGAACTTTATACCCTTATGTGGATCGAATTTACTTACCGCCTGCATCAACCCAACATTTCCCTCCTGGATCAAATCCATGAGGTTTTTCATCCAATACCTGTGAAAATCCATTGCGATCTTTACCACTAATCGTAGATTAGACACGATAAGCTTATGTCCTGCCGCCTGATCATTCCTTTCCCTGTACCTAATAGCAAGCTCCCTCTCCTCCTCTTTGGTAAGGACCTTGTACCTGCTTATCTCCCATAAGTACAGCTGGAGAGGATCGTAGGCAACGACCGACCCGTCTCTCTCCCTCGGAACAGGCAGGAGGTCATCACGGGCCTCCGTGCCGAGGTCCTCCCTCTCTCTTAGATCCCTTTTAGCCGTTTTCTCTTTCGCCTTCATGTATCCCTTGTGTGATTTCCCTAACCCGAATGTTGGAGGCCCATGCGACGCCTCGGAGTTTCCATCTGTCTCATGGGGTAGATCATAGGCTATGTAATGGCCTGATGGCTCTGCCATTCACATGGAGTACCGAAGGACCACCTTTGGAGAAATGCAGTGTTGGGCTGCAGCAGAGGGCAGTGTGGTACCAGGGAATGGATTACTCAACCTTTGAGTCTTGAATATAAACCTTGAGGTAGCTCTTTTTTCCCGCTCTTAGCAAGATGATATTGTCGCGGATATCATCTAACCCAATTATTGTCTCAATCGATGGGACCCTTTTTCCATTCACATA
>SMTZ1_10004084_pt1 | contig 15767 bp, 17 predicted proteins | sample DeeMarSWOR136_30_FD_25667 | JGI IMG/M metagenome (IMG submission 25667)
ACTCATTCTGAGTTTTTATTCCTCCCTCCGTTTCTATGAAAATCTCTTCGGGACAAACCTTAACGCATTTGCCGCATGCATCACAGCATTCAGAGTCGATTTTGACTTCTGGTAGGTACATGTAAGTGCACATGGAGACGGGCTGCCATTTTGCGTGTTTCTTTCCTTTTCCCAGTCGAGCGTAGGCTTCCAATTTTAGTCGTTGCTCGGGAGCCAATTTTACTAGCGGAATCTTGTCGCTGACCGGAGTGATGTCAGGGTTCTCTGGCTTCAACTCTCCTGAATAAACGGTTATTGTTTTGTCTGTGGCTTCGGCTTCTAATGTTAGATTTGCTCGGCAAAGGTTGCATCCAAGCTCGCTTTCGCATTTGCACTCTTCAGGAAGATTGTAGGAATCTAGGTCGGTTTTGAGGGGGATTAATCCCATCCTGTGGGCGAGAATTTCATCGTTAAGAATTGAAGAATTTTCGAGGATAACAATTTCGTCTATGGCCATTGTGGGGACTTCGGTGAGCATAATTCGCCGTAACGCGTTTACAAACGGCACATTGAATCCTCTAACGATAAATCGCATGAAATCATCGGTTTTTTCAAGGATTTGAATCTCTACCACAGTTAAGCCTCAACTAGAGCCTCTTTGTAATGGTACATTTAAAGCTCGTGCTTTTCAAAGAGAGAGAAAGGGATTATTTCAATATTGTGGTTTATGAGCGATGCGAATCATGTATATTTTTGATGCTCAATTATTGTTTCTCAAAATTTCTGTAACCACTAACATATATATCAGACTCTTCGTCCTCTGCGTCCGCCCTTCCTTCGAGTTCCGTCGTGAGGGATGGGTGTCACTTCTTCGATGCGACCTACGCGGAATCCAGTTCTTGCCAAGGCACGTATGGCAGCTTGGGCTCCTGCTCCGGGTGTTCTGGCGCCTGATCCTCCTGGGGCTCGGACTTTTATGTGGATGGCTGTTATTCCCTTGTCTTTTGCGATGGTGGCGGCGTGGACTGCGGCTCGCATGGTGGCGTATGCTGATGATTGTAGCCGGTCTGATTTTACGTGCATGCCTCCTGAGGAGCGTGCAATGGTTTCTGCGCCTGAGATATCTGTGAAGTGGATGATTGTGTTGTTGTAGGAGCTGAAAACGTGAACGACCGCCCATTTGTCAGTCTTTTTACTCACGGCTATTTTCCTCCCTGGGCTGGAATGCTTGCAGCCTTTGTTATGGGGTGATCAGGGTTGGTGAGAGGGCTTTTTGGGGCGTAAGCTATCTTTTCCTCTTCATCTTTGAGCACCAAGTAGCTTGGGGTGGACACTCTTTTGCCATCAATGGCGATGTGTCCATGGGCGATGAGTTGGCGGGATTGCTGTATGGACTGGGCTAAGCCTCTGTGGAAAACAAGTGTTTGAAGCCTACGTTCCAGTATGTCTTCTAATGTTAGGTCCAAAACGTCGTCAAGTGCAGATTCTTCAGGCAGGATTCCTAGCCGGTTGAGCCTGTCCAGAAGCTGCTTTTCCTGCTTTTTTCGTTCATCAGTTGACATGCCCAAAAGTGAACGTCCGATGCCACGGTACTTTGAGAGCAAAGTTTTGTGGCGCCATATTTCTCTTTTATTCCGTAAACCGTATTGACCCAGCAGTTTGAGTTCGGCGTCCAGCATGTCCATTTGCCAAGGGAACCGGGGCGTATCGAATTTTTTTCTTTGCTTCTTTGGGTCTCCCAATTTACTCTGACCTTCGTTTTATCTCTTTTTTCTTTACGCCTATGGCTTTTCCTTTTCTGCCCGTTGTTTTGGTTCTTTGCCCTCGGACCTTTAATCCGTAGCTATGGCGGAATCCTTTCCACGATCTTATCTTTTTCATCTGGTCTATGTCGTTTTTGGTTTGAAGAACTAGGTCTGAGCTTAACAGATGGATGTCTTTTCCTGTCTCCAAATCTTTTCGGCGATTCAGAAGCCACGCGGGTATGTCGTACTTCACGGGGTTTGTGACGATTGCTTCAAGTTTTTCTACCTCGGCGCTGGAAAGCAAACCCATTCTTGTTGCTGGGTCTATTCCAGCCTTCTCTATGATTGCGTTTGCCAGTTCTATTCCTATACCCTTCACGTTTGTGAGGGCGTAGGTCACCGGCTGGGTTCCCTCAATGTCGGTTCCGGCAAACCTTATGATGTGCTGAAATTCTCTCGGCATATTGGATAGTCACGTCTCTTTTAGGCTAACTACGGAAGTGAACTGTAGTTTATTTAAGTTTTCCTTTATCTGCATCGCCTCTTTTCAATAAAACTTAGATAACGCAAAGGTGTGCAGCCTTTTCGGCAGTTATCTGCCCAGAACAGGGGCGGTGTTACCCTTCCTTCATTTTTTGCGATAAGTTTTTTACGGCTACATGGTTGCTCTTTACTGGGGCATTATGTTGGCTCGGCTCAAAGGGTTTGAAAAACTTACAAACGTGGACGATGCTCTGCAGTCTTTTTTGAGACAACTTAAGCCAGAAAGGCTGAATTCTGAACAAATCCCCATCAACGCTGCTATGGGACGGGTTACAGCAGAGAGCATCCGAGCCAAATACGATTTGCCGCCTTTCGACCGCTCAGCCGTAGACGGCTATGCCCTACGAGCAAAGGACACCTTCGGAGTTTCCGCGTTTAACACCAAAACATTCAAGCTAACCGAAGACAAAGTCCGCGAAAACGAGGCAAAAGAACTGTGGACTGGAAACCCACTTCCTGAAGGCGCCGACGCCGTGGTTATGCTTGAGTACACCCGGAAATACGAGGACAAAATCGAAGTGGAAAAAGCGGTTACTCCCGGCAGAAACGTCTCTAAACGAGGCGAGGATGTGGCTGAAGGGGATGTTGCCATAGAAGCTGGAACACGGCTGAATCCACATCACTTGGGCTTGCTGGCGGCGCTGGGCGAAACCCATGTCAAAGTTGTCCGGAAACCTAAAGTCGCCATCTTAGCCACCGGAAGCGAACTAGTAGAGTTGGGTCAAAAACTTGAGCCTGGCAAGATTGTGGAGACTAATCGGCTGGTTTTCTTCAGCATGTGCAAAGAGTTAGGAGCGGAAACCTTAGACTTGGGTTTAGCTAAGGATGACCTAAAGGAGATAGGCGCCAAAATTCAGGAAGGATTAGAACAGGCAGATGCGGTTATCACCACCGGCGGGACAAGCGTCGGCTATCCAGACTTGGTTCCTTTGGCAGTCAACCAGCTAGGAAAACCCGGGATTATTGTTCACGGCGTAACCATTAGACCGGGCATGCCAACGGCGCTGGCGATCCTTAGAGGCAAACCCGTTTTTGTGCTGTCCGGAAACCCGGTTGCAGCCACTGTAGGTTTTGAGGTGTTCACTCTACCCACCTTGCTTAAGCTGCTAGGGATAAAGGAGGCTAGACCCGCTGTCGAGGCGAAGCTAACCCAGAGAGTTGCAGGGGTTTTGGGACGAAGAGTCTTCTTGCGTGTTCGCGTGTTTGAAAAAGATGGCGGCTTTTTTGCTGAGCCTGTAAGAGTAACTGGGTCTGGTGTGCTCACAACCATGACAAAGGCAAACGGGTACGTGATTGTTCCCGAAAACCGTGAAGGTGTGGAAGAGGGCGAATCCGTTAGGGTGCATCTTTTCTCCATTATCATGAGGGAGTAGCATGTTCCGGAAACTTCTTTCTTTTGATGAAGCCAAGCAACTTCTAAAACAAACCTTTTCTGCTAAGCCTGTTGGAGCTGAACGGGTTTCCATCTCAGAAGCCCATGATCGCGTGCTAGCCCAAGATGTTGTGGCGCCAATGAATGTTCCCCCATTTTGCAGATCAACAGTGGACGGGTACGCAGTGAAAGCTGCTGACACCTTCGGCGCAAGCGAAGACAAACCCGTCTCCCTCAGATTCTGTGGGCATGTGGAGATAGGCGAATCTCCCAGTGTAGTTGTGGAAAAGGGATTGGCTGCCGAGACAGTTACCGGTGCCCCTCTGCCTGATGGCGCAAACTCTGTGGTTATGGTAGAGTACACGACTCGGCAGGGAAACAACGTTTTGGTTCACCGCGCCGTTTCTATAAGCGAGAACATTATGGCTGCAGGCTCCGACATCCGCAAAAACGAAACTGTACTAAAAAAAGGTCGAGTTCTGGGTTCCCGCGAAATCGGGGTTCTGGCTGCCGTCGGCTTGACGGAAGTTGCTGTTTACAGGCGTCCCAAAGTGGCTGTGCTATCTACAGGGGCAGAAGTTGTGGAACCCGGCAAAGCCCTTTCGCCTGGGAAAATCTATGACATAAACGCGCATGCCCTGAGTGCGGCGGTTCAGGAAAGCGGGGGAGAGCCGATTAACTTGGGTATCATCCCAGATGAGAGGGATAAACTGAAAAAGGCTCTGGAGAAGGCGTTGGATTCGGCGGATGCGGTGATAACTTCAGGCGGGGTCTCGGTTGGACCCAAAGACTTCACTCCCCAAGTGGTGGATACTCTGGGAAAGCCTGGGGTGATCATATCTGGAGTAGCTGTGAAACCCGGCAAACCGTTAACCATCGCAGTGGTCGACGGAAAACCCGTCTTTTCGTTGCCCGGCAACCCAACCTCGTCCCTATTCATGTTTAACGTGTTCGTTCGTCCCATACTGGTTAAACTTGCTGGCAGAACCGAGGAAACGTTGCCTAAGGTTAAGGCTGTGGCTGCCCAGAAAATGTTTCCGGCACGGGGACGCCGAACCTTCGTTATGGTAAACTTAGCCTATGACAAAACTGGAATGCTGCTTGTCAGCCCGGTTCCCACTGGCTTGTCAGGCGCCATAACCACTTTGGCGAAGGCTGACGGTTTCGTTGAAATCTCTGAGAAAAGGCAGTTCATAGATGCGGGGACAGAGATAGACGTTTACCTGTTCGGAAAATGGAGAAAAACGGAGACAGCTTAAGTGTTTCAGTTGAAGTTTTCTCTTTTTGCCACTATGTAGGCTGAAGCTATCAGCAGTATAACCATGTATGCTATCAGGGCTGTGTGGAACAGCATGGCGTCTCCGAAGGTCTGCAGTTCAAGCGAGTTGGAGAGGGTTGTCGCCCCAAAGGTTATTCCCACAAGGAAGAGTCCAACTACAAGAGGCAGAGCCCATTTCTTCATCTTGAAGACTGTGTATGCGGTGATTAAACTTAAGATTCCCAGAACTGGGATGTGTGGGGGTGCAGCGAAGTTTTCGATTGCAAAATAGCCCACTTCAACGATTCCCACTGCAGCATAGAAGATTGTGAACAGCAACACGGCTGGATTTTTAATCTTTGAACTCGTTTTCGACGTCATCTCGCATTCCTTGCCTACCGCTATAATACGACAGGTAATAAATTAGTTTCTCCGAATTTTGTTATTGCAGCAGCTTATGGTGCTTTTCAGAAAATGAGGGATGAATGCTCTTGATGGGGAAGATGGATTGTTTGTAATAATTCTGTTTTCATAAGTGTTATCACCTGCTACTGTAATGTGACTGCGATCAAGATGGACCCGAAAAAAATGCTTTCGAAGGAGATAGCCGCCAAAGTCGGGGGTCACATCAGCGAGCAAACAGTTTCTGAGATGGTGGATCACTTCTTCAGGCACGGCAACACATTTCTTCTCCTAGAATTGATGAATCTAAGAAAGGAAGTGGAAAGCCTGAGAGAAGAGCTTCATCAGAGCGACGACAAACAAAGTTCTCTCCGCAAACTACTGGTTCCATAAAAACACTGCAACCTCCTTCATCCTCCATTTTTCTGTTGAACAAAAAAAGAACACTTTAGATAACCAAAGCTGAACTCTGTCAATTCTGTTTACGTTTCCTTTTTCGTAATCTTTAAAAGTACACTGAATGTTGGCTTATTGTTGCTGAGGAATTGTAATGAGTGAATTTCCTGAGGAAGTCGTGAAGAAAGCGTTTTCAAGGGCAAATGCCCGATGTCAGTGTGAAAGAGAAAATCATGGTCATGGAAGTTTTACCTGTTTCAGGCAGATTATATGGGAACATAGGGGAAACAGCAAGGAAAGAAGTGGGTGGAAAGCCCGTTACTTTGTTAGCCCCGACGAAGGCGGGAAACCTACAGTAGAAAACTGTGAGATACTCTGCTGGGACTGCTACGCCAAAACAGTGCAGACCCAATAAGCCTAAATTCTCCCTTTTGTTTATGTTAAGTTTAATAGCTAAAGCTTGTTTTCTAAGAGTGACCAACTATGAGCTATCGTGAACTGTTCGTGTCCCCATCTCCCGTCTTCATGGGCAATCAACAATCTCTTGAAGAGGCTGATTACGCCATTTTGGGAGTCCCCTTTGATGTAACCAGCACATACCGCACAGGAGCAAGATTCGCGCCCCTCGCAATCAGAGAAGCCTCACTCAACATTGAAGGCTACAGCTTCAGAACTGGCAAATCTATTGCAGACCTGAAAATCCATGATCTGGGAGACCTGCACGTTGCCGGAGATGTGGAATTGACTTTGGGACGTTTAGCGTTGGTTTCGCGTGATCTTTTTGAAGCCAAGAAAGTTCCAGTGTTCATTGGAGGAGAGCACACGATTACGTTGGGTGTTATGCGGAGCCTCGACGAAAACGTTGCCGTGGTAAGCTTCGATGCTCACTTAGATCTGCGCGATGACTACCTCGGTCTCTCCGTGTCCCATGCAACCTTCATGCGGAGAATCAAAGAAGACGCTAAGCCCTCCAAGATTCTTGAGATTGGCACCCGAGCAGTATGCAGAGAAGAGCTTAACTACGCAAAAGAATCTGGAATCGATTATTTACCTGCCCATCAGATACGGGAACACGGCGTCAAAAATACGGCTGAAACCATCCGTGAACTCCTTGGGGGCTACGAAAAACTCTACATAACAATCGACATGGATGTTCTGGACCCTGCGTTTGTGCCTGCAGTTCCAAACCCTGAACCTGAAGGACTGGACACCACAACGCTTCTGGACCTTCTGGGGGCGGTGTGTGACAGTCGGGTAATCGGCGTCGATTTGGTTGAAGTGGCGCCTAATTATGACCGCGGCTCAACAGCCATTCAGGCGGCGAAAATCCTCTTTGAGGTGTTATGCTCTTTAGAGAAAGCGCGAAAAGGCTAGTCTGCCCTGTTCTGGGCGTCTCGGAGTCAAGTGTTTTCTTTCTTCAGTTTAGCTACGAAGAAGCCGTTGCATTCATGAACGTGTGGATACAGCCTCTGACACTTGGTTAATCCTCTGAGTCCGGGTAAGCCGATTTTGGGTTTTGTGTCCATTAGTTTGAATTCGGGGTGTAGCTTCAGAAAGTTTTCGATAACCGTCTCGTTTTCCTCCACTGTTATGCTGCATGTGGAGTACACCAGAAAGCCTCCCCTCTTCACGTATTCTGCGCACTGCTCTATCATCTCCGCCTGAATCTTCGCCATACCCAGCATCGACCTTTTTGTGAGCCTCCACTTCGCGCCTGGTGTCTTCCCGAAGGTTCCTGTGCTCGTGCATGGAGGATCCAGAATCACCAAGTCCGCGGAAACGTTTAAGGGCAAACTCTTCCTTGCGTCAGCAACCAGTGGCTGAGATATGTTGGCGCCCATGCGCGCTGTTTCCCTCTTCCACACCCGTATTCTCCGCGTTGAGTAGTCAACAGAAATGATTGTTCCCCTGTTTTCCATCAGCTGCGCCAAGTAGGTGGTTTTGGCTCCCGGCGCTGCGCACACATCAAGCACTGTGGTGTCCGGTTTGGGGTTTGCTATTTCCGCTGCTAGGCAGCTGGCTTTGTCTTGTATGTAGAAGAGTCCCTGACTGAAGCCTTGTGTTCTTATGAGCGGTTTCCTGTTTTCGACCAGCCTGTAGGTGTGCTTGAGTTGCTGAACCTTTTCCAGAACTATCTGTTCGTCTTCAAGTTTTTTGAGCAATGTTTCTTGTGGCGCCTTCAAAGTGTTCAGCCGCACGTAAACTGGCGGAATCTCCGCAGATATTTCCAAGAACTTTAGGGCTTCTGCTCTTCCCAGTAGCCTGAAACAGTATTTCACGAACCATGCGGGGTGATATGTCTGGAGCCCCACCTTCTCCACCTCGTCTAGCCCCTGTAAGGCAGATTCGGGGTTGACGCTCAGTATTTCCCCGAGAACCTCCTCCGCATCTTCGAGTTCCCGCCATCCCAATATGGAGCGCCCCATCTTCGCTATCTTAACCGCGTTCTCCAAGTTTCCGTCCGCCAATTTCGTTTCGTAGACGTAGAGGCGAAGAAAAGCCCTTGCTCCAAGCTTGAAGTCGTTAAGGGAGCGGGGCGCTAAAACAGAGTTCAGCAGGAAGTCGATGTGGTTCTTTCTGCGAAGAGTCTCAGATACTAGCCTGTGGGCTAAGCCGATAGCCTTGCGATCTTTTATTCTCAGCTGTTTTGTTGCCCTGTTTAAGGCTAAACGCTCACCTAACCGCTTCAGTTCAATCCAGCTTAACGTTTCTATGGCGAGCGTCCAAGCTTCCCTTAACATTTTATTTGCCTTTAATGAGTCTCTGCTGGGTGCCTATTAAAGGCTTGATCACCATTAAATAAATGAAGCTTGTTTGGATATTGAATGTTGACATGTTGTGGTGGATCATGAAGTTGCAAGAGACTGCTGAGGGAGTGATACTGGATGTGCATGTTAAGCCGAAATCAGAGAAGTTTCGGGTGGAAGTAGATGGAGACGAAATTGTAGTGTCGTGTCGTGAAGCTCCGGTGAAGGGCAAAGTCAACCGAGAATTGCTGAAACAGTTTTCGCGGCTCTTCGGTCGCAACGTGACGCTTGTTTCAGGGTTTACTTCGCGGCAAAAGAGATTTCTGGTCAGCGACATCGGGGCTGAGGAAGTTAACCGAGTGCTAGCCTCTGCAGCAAATGCTCGGCAGTAGTTTGGCTTGGGGTGCTTGTGCAGTAAGTTATTTAAAAGCTGGCATGAACGCTTCTTTTAGCTGGTTGATGCTATAGAGGAGCGTGAGACCAAGGTTGCCCTTTCAGGTCTATCTTGGTGGTGAGTAAAATGGTTAAGCCTGAAAACGTGGAAAACGGGAAGCTGTCAGACGAAGAGCTGGAATACTATTCAAGGCAGGTTGTTATGGCTGAAATGGGCTACAGCGCCCAGCTTAAACTAAAAAACTCCAAGGCTTGCCTGCTGGGTGTAGGCGGGTTAGGCTCCGTCGCGTCTATGCAGCTGGCGGCTATGGGCGTTGGGCATCTACGCATCGTTGACCGGGATGTTGTGGAATTAGATAACTTGCATCGGCAACACCTCTACGGCGTTGACGAGGTGGGGTACCCGAAGGTTGAAGCTGCCGCCAAACGGTTACATAACCTGAATCCTTACATCACCGTAGAACCTCTTCCCCTGTCCATAAACGAAGCCAACGCAGAAGACATCGTGGAGGGCATGGATGTTGTGGTCGACGGCTTAGACAGCATGGCTGCCCGCTACGCCATCAACAGAGCCTGCATCAAACTTGGTGTACCCTACGTTTTCGGCGCAGTCATAACCACCACCGGAAACCTGTCCACGATAGTTCCGGGAGAAACAGCGTGCCTCGAATGCTTCTACGGAAGCCTTGATGACAAAAAGTTGCCTAAATGTGGGGTGGTGGGAGTTCATCCCTCTCTGGTGAATGTGATTGCCAGCTTGGAGGTCAGTGAGGCGGTTAGGATACTTACTGGAAAGCAGCCTCGCTTAGTTAACAAGCTTCTTCATTTTGACTTGGATGAGATGGAATTTAATGAGATCAGCCTCTCAAAGGTTGAAAGTTGCCCCGTCTGCGGAGTAAACCCGGTCTGTTCTCCGATGCCTCTCCAACGAGAATTGGTTGAGGAGATTTGTGGACGAAGAGGCAGGAAAGTGTTTGTTGTTGTTCCGGAAGGGAGCTTGGATGTTAACCTCGGGGAGCTGAGGAACTGTTTGAAGAGGAAGGGGTTCAACATCAAAGTTGAAGGCAAACTTGGGTTAACCTTTGTTCGAGGCCATGTTAAGGCGAGTGCTCTCAAAAGCGGAGTTGTTATTCTTGAAGGCTTCGGGGGAAAAGAGGAGGCGCTCAACTTTTTCAGCGAATTAGCAGGTAACTGGTAGTGCGAATTTCAGAAAAAAGCTAGTTTTCAACAATGAACTATTATTAGGAGCCTAATATGATGTTCTTCTGCCAAGTTTCTTTGGCGATCTAAATTCTGCTCCAAACCCACTCGGACACTTCCCTCAAAACATTCACACCCATGTAAAAGGCTACGAAAACACCAAACTCCTAGAATTTCAGGGATAAATTTCGCCGTTTTTCCTCTTTTTTCGATTTCTTCCGTAGGTCTCAAAACTCGAAGTAGCAACCTTCAACAAGCCGCAACAGAGAATTCACTGGAGAATAAAAACTGAGGAAAAGGCTTGTGGTCAAGAGATAGAAGCAGGGAGCCGTCTATATTTAGTGATTTCTAATGGAGTTCATTTGCCCCTCTAATCCCCTTGAGGAGTATAGTATTTGATTAAAACCTTCTAGGGAGTTCTAAATTGAACGTTGTGTCAATTAAAAACCAATGATTTATGCATAAAATCTTCTATAAATTTCTTCTAGAAATTTTTTTCACAGTTTTTATAACAGCATTTCCGCAAAACAGCATAATATGTTAGAATATCATAGGTATACATTTTCTGCGTATAAGCTAGGTTTAACTTTGGTCACTCTTTGTTTTTTATTAACTGTTCTTGACATAGTAGTGGTTGAAAATTTTTATCGTCCTGTTTGCCATACAAGCGAAGACTGGCAAATAATATGGAAATGGCATCTGATATACCGCACGTTAATTGTTATGGTTCCTTTGTTTGCTGCCGTTAAGCTGAAAAGCCCAATTCCTCTTGGAACTTGGATATTCTTCATTTTTGGGTTAGAAGACACGCTATTTTATACATTACAGGGCAGGCTTCCTTCTCAATATCCGGGCGTAGCTATCCTCGGCATCTGGGAGCCTTTTTTGGTACAAGTCTTACCACTAAACATCATAGGAATATTATTAATTCTGGCTTACACATTAGGCATTGAAAAAGTGTCTCGAACCGCAAAAGGGCTACTCGCCAGAAATATGTAATCACATATTTTGTGGTTCCTAGATTTTCTTGCCATTTATTTTTTTAACAAAGACAAATTGAAGAACCTGTCAGGTCTTCTGATTAAACCTACTATTGCAGATTCTAGGAAACCTTGGATTCCGAGGTTCAATTACATTTCTCAAATATTTTGCCAACAAAAGAGCTCCTTCATTGATCAACATGTTAAGGGTTTGGTTCTTGCCATGTTTTATTCGTGGAATCAACATTGTGGGTGAGAAAAAAATGTGTAGGAGAATTCTTTCGCTCTATAAGAGCATTAGCCTGCATATTGGCATTCTTTTAGCCATCTTTGAGGGGCAGGGGTAAAGTTTAGTTGGATTTGGGGGTTAAGATTTAGCACTCTCTCTTTATTTGTTTTCTATTGTGTTTAGTTGGTTCCCCTCGTTTTGTGTTGCCTTGGCTAAACTCTCAACTCTCTCTAGACTCCTCACAAAAACAGCCACATGTTCAGAAAAATAGACCGAAAAATCAAATGATGAAAAAAGTAAGGGGCAATCTGTTCTTTTGGTCTAATAACGAGGTATTAAATATCGCACAAAGTCATGTTTCTAGTGGGAAACAAAGATGGACGTCGAGAACATTGACGAGGATAGAAAACGAGCCGAGGTTTTTGATGCACTCAGCCATCCTACGCGAATAATGCTTCTGAAAGCTTTAAGTGAGGAGGCTTTGGGCTTCGCCGAATTAAAGAAGAAGCTGGGGATTGAAAGCAGCGGACATCTTCAACATCACATAGGCAAGTTGGGCAGTCTGATTAAAACAGATAATTATGGAAAATACGTCTTGTCGGACCAAGGCAAGGATGCTCTGCACAGCGTTAAAACTGTAGAAACAGCAGCTGGAGCAAAAGCAATCGAAAACAGAAAAGCTTACACTTCCAAAAGCAATACTGTTTTGAAGTTAACGACAGTGATTCTTGCTGTTCTTTTAGCTCTTAGTTTGGCGCTGGCATCATTTGAGTATGGCAACGTGTTGTCTTTGCAGAGTGAAGTAAGCCAACGCGACAGCACGATAGTCGACCGTGACACACTGATTACTCAACTTGACACTGCAATTAGCCTAGCAGAGTCTGTAATGGAACTAAAAACTCCAAGTGATTCCCAGTATCTAACAAAGATTCCAGACTCAAACAGTGAGGGAGAAACCACAAAAATCTTCCTAACACATACCGCAGCAAGCTACAGTTATAGACCACCTTATCCATTTAATGCCACACCCGATGTCAGTTCCCTAAACACATTCAGTTCAATAAAAACGTTTGAACTTACGGAAAACAGGTCTATCAAACTGTCATTTTGGGGATGGTGGTTCAATGTTGGTGGAATTACAGCGGATGTGTATGGTGGTGTAGTGAGCACGGGCGCTCCAACTTTGCATATCGGCGTCACAGTTAGAAACGATTATACGGCTTCTGACATTGGTGCGCCAATTGGAAATAGGACTGGCAACTATTTTTCCATCGTTAATTTGGGTATAAAGTTCTACAGTCATAATGGCAGCATTGTTGAAGTTGCAGAGAAAACTGACGCCCCAACCCCTACAGCCAGTTCAAACACCAAGATGGGAGGAACCCAATTTCTACTAGGGAGTGGGCAAATACAACAAGTCGTCTTTTATCTGTCCCCTTCTCCATCAGACATTGAAGCCATCGACCACTATGAAATCTATGTATCTTCGCTGTCAGCCTACTGAAAATCTCTTTAAACCCAAAGATTAAAATCAGCAGATTTATTCCTATCGTTATCCAATCTCAGACAAGTGTAGCTCATGGAATTAGGGTCTAAAATTAAGAACGAGTTCTCGTTCATCCAAGGCAACTATAGAATATTGTTCATAAGTTGGATACTGATGGACATAGCCTGGGAAATGCCTAACCCTAACTTTCAGTACTACGTGGAAGCCTTAGGTGGAACAGAGGTCTCCCTAGGAATAATAGGTTTAGCAAATTTTTTGGGAATGGCAATAGTGGCTTTCCCTGGTGGCTACCTCGCGGATAAATGTGGAAGACAAAAACTCATATCAGTAATGTCTTTCGGTATCGCATTATCGTTTCTTTTCTTTGCCCTTGCCCCCACCTGGGAATTCATCTTAATAGGCACAATATCAAGTAGCCTTTGTCTAATTTATCAACCGGCACTTTTTGCTATGGTCCAAGACTCGCTTCCACCTGAAAGAAGAGGCATGGGTTCATCTCTCATCGAATTAATTCACGGCACATTTAATACACCTGGACCAATAATCGCCGGATTTCTGTTACTGCAATTTGGATTAGTGCCCAGCATGAGAATCATCTATTTGATCATGACAACACTCTTTCTAACCGCAGCAATATGGAGATTACAATTAAAAGAAACCCTGAAAAATAAAGACCCCATCAAGTTCCATTATTTTATAACTTTGTACACAAAATCCGTAAAGGAAGGCTTCTCAATTTGGAAAAAAGTCCCGCGTTCAGTTTTTTGGATATGCATTATACAGGCTACTACCATGTTCGGCTTTTCATTGACCCAAGTCATCAACGCACTTTATGCTAGAAATGTTTTACATATTTCTCAAAATCAGTGGTGGTTAATGTTTGTTCCACTTTTGTTGACTATGGTTATCGCCTCAATTCCAGTAGGCAAAATGGTGGATGTTATCGGGAGAAGAAAACCTATGGCTCTAGGGTCAGTGATGTTTGGACTTTCAACGCTTTGTTTTGTTTTCGGGAATTTCATTATGGTTATGATATCAATGATTCTTTATGGAATTGCCTTTCTGTTGCTGATGAGTTCAATAAGTGCGATACTATCGGATTATGTCCAAGCGGAAAAAAGAGGCAGAGTAAACGGTTTTATCAATTTTACTACCTACGTCAGTCAAGGAGCAGCAATGCTGATAGGCAGTTTCCTTTTTGCTGAAGTCTTCCCGCAATCGCCTTTCTTTCTCTCACTTGTTTTGGTTATCCCAATTTTCTTGACAATTCTCTTTCGAGTAGATGAACCGAAAAAACATTCAGAACCCCAACTTCCCATCGAGCCGACAACCTTCAAGTAGTTGCATTATGAAACGCACGAAAAATTTAATACAAATGTGTTCGGAGATTAAAGCCCATGACTGAAACAAGAAAAAGATCAATTGTGAAATCAATCACATGGAGAATTATTTGCATAGTAGTCAGTATTATTACAGCATATTTCTTAACGGGAAAGCTTGATGTTTCTGTTGCAATCGGAACCATATACAACGCCATTACAATGATACTATATTACTTTCATGAAAGATCCTGGAACATGCTTAAATGGGGAAAACAAAAAAACTAATCATATCTTAACCCTATTTTTCAAGAACAAGCACGCGAATTTATTTTATCGATTATGCTTTCGATTATTCCAACAACTTTCTTTATATACTCACCTTCGATTCCTCTATGAGTTACCATCCGCACTTTCTTCTCACCAATTGACAAAGCAAGCACCCCTTTCTCCTCAAGCTTTGACACAAAAATTTCAGCGGATAAGCCCAAATCACTAACATCATAATACACAATATTCGTCTGCACACGGTTCAAGTCAATTTGGATTCCTTGAATTTTGGAAATTCCTTCAGCCAAACGTCTCGCATTTCTGTGGTCCTCTTCCAACCTGTCAATCATTTTTTCCAGAGCTATAATACCTGGAGCTGCAATTATCCCTGCTTGACGCATTCCACCTCCCAACAATTTTCTGATTTTTCGTGCCTTTTCAATGAAATCGTTTGTTCCAACAAGCAGTGAACCGACCGGGCAACTCAAACTTTTGGATAAACAAAACATTAAATTGTTAACGTGTTTTGTAATTTCCTTTACATCAATCTTTAATGCGACTGCAGCGTTAAAAACTCGGGCACCATCCATGTAAAGTTTCAGATTGTGTTGCTGGGCAACGTCACTTATTGCCTTTATCTGAGTAGGCGTCATGATAGTGCCCCCGTGTCTATTATGCGTGTTCTCGATACAGACTATAGCAGGTTCTGGAAAATGTATGTCATTTGGATGTATTGAAGCTTCCACATCTTTTGGATCAAGGGCCCCAAACTCACTTTTCACTGGCCAAGGTAATAATCCGGCTATCTTAGAAATGCCGCCCACTTCATACCAATAAATATGTGATTCAGATTCAAGTATTACAATTTCTCCGGGATTTGAGTTGCTCATTAACGAAATTAGATTGGCTTGGGTTCCACTTGTAACAAGAAGCGCTGCTTCTTTTCCCATCTTTTCGGCGGCGAGTTGTTCAAGTCTATTGACTGTGGGATCTTCCCGAAAAACGTCGTCCCCTAATTTTGCATGTCTAATGGCTTCCAACATTTCCTCAGTAGGGAGGGTAACTGTGTCGCTTCTCAAATCAATATAGTCATCTAAACTCATATTGTTTCCCATCAATTGTTTTTAGTTCGTTTTGTTAATCAACTTTAACCTCTAGTTAGTAGAGAGTAGATTTGCTCGTGCATATCTGTTAAGGTATAATGATTTATACAAATTTTCCATCACCTATAATCTCCACTTTTCCACCGACATACACAGAAATTTCCTGCTCTCTCTTTTCCGCTCTTAAATAGAGTAGTGACGGTCTACCTATTTCACAGCCTTGTTCAACCTTCAGGTTAATTCGATACGTTTCAAAGAAGCGATGCTTCACAAGGTATCCTGCCAAACATCCATTTGCGCTTCCCGTTGCTGGGTCTTCTGGGA
>SMTZ1_10004705_pt1 | contig 15764 bp, 16 predicted proteins | sample DeeMarSWOR136_30_FD_25667 | JGI IMG/M metagenome (IMG submission 25667)
ATCCCGACGTCACGCCGGTCAAGATGGAGAGCCATTTTGACATGCCAGCCAACGACTGGCGTCCCCCCATCCGCTTGAGCTGGTACCAGGGCGGCGCCATGCCCAGATCGCCGAAACCTTACGTCGACCTGGACAAGATCGGGCACGGCGTGATGTTCAAGGGCAGCAAGGGCTACGTCGTTGCCGATTTCGGCTCGCCACTGGTGCTGCCTTTCGGCAACGACGCCGATCTGACCTACTACAAGCGGCGCCGCGCCGACGAGGTCATCCCCGACATGGGCCACTTCCAAAAGGAATGGACCGATGCGTGCAAGGGCGATCTCAAAACCTCGTGCGATTTCAAGTACAGCGGCGACCTGATCGAGACGATGCTCCTGGGCCTGGTGGCCTACCGCGTCGGCAAGAAGCTCGAGTACGACGGCGCCCGCGGCCGCGTGACAAACAGCGACGAGGGCAATGCGCTGCTCCGCCGTCAGTACCGCCCCGGCTGGACCCTCAACGGGTAACGCCGGCAATGCAACACTGAAGGAGACGCCCGGAACGACGAAGCAACTCCCTCAGGCATCGTAGCGGCAGACGATCGTTCGAGGCGGGATAAGTCTAACGCCCAACATAAGGATGATTCCTGATATCAATGGCGATTCCCAGGAAAGCGAGGCTGCCTCTTAGCTAAGTGCCAAAGCGCCCAGTCGTTCACAGCACCTGCTGCCCCCTATCAACAACCTGTCGCTATCAAGCACAACGCATCGAAAAGCGTGTCGTGCACCTTCAATTCCCCAAAGAGGTAAGCATCTTGAATACTCCTTGCCGACAGAAGACCTCTTTCTATCGCTCCTGGTTCCCATTGAATTGAAGGATTAGCAATCCCTTTCTGCCGGATGCGACATAGACAAACTTTCCATCCACACAAAGGTCGTGCCCCCCTCTCTTGCTATACTCGCCAATCTCATAAGGACGGGTCGGCTCGCTCACATCAAGCATTTTGATGCGATTACCCGCAATAAACAAATACTTGCCATCTCCCCATACCGCCTTTGCTTCTCGACCATCATCATAGTGGAAACTTCCAATCAGTTTTGGTGATTTTTTGTTAGAGATATTGAGTATCGCGATCCCCGCCTCATGACGCGCAACATATAGATATGCGTCATGTATGTGAACATCGCAGGCACCTTCCGTACCGGCTACCGCGTTAATCTTTTGCGGCGAAGCCGGATTTGTCACATCAATGACCTCTACACCATTGTCGGGTGCTGCCAGATAAGCGATGCCATCACAAACATCCACGCCCCTCGCCCTGCGGTCTCCAAATTGCGCGGTGGGAGAGATCTTGCCGGAATCACTGACATGTAGAATCTTCAGTCCCGAATCACTGGCAATATACACGTAGGAGCCTTCTACCTGCACCCTTTGTTTATATTCTTCGATGCCATATTCTTGAAGTGTTTTTGGATTTGCGGGATCACGGACATCTGCAATAACCAGCCCGCGTCCGCCCAAAATATGAGCCACGTCATTTTCTATGCATATCCCGAACGTCTCACCCGTAGGAATCATGCCGACTCTTCGTGGATGTTTGGGTTCATGGACATCAAAGATGACGACTCCGTCATTGTTCGTGACGTACGCATGATCCTTATCCACACACACACTATACCCCACGCCAGCCTGTTTAGAATAGCTGACCAAACTCAGAGTTCCTTGACGGTGACGTGCACAGCTACAACAAATCAGTGCAAGCCAGCCACCTAACAGGAGAGCCTGCATGTTTCTCATAATAATCTCCTACACGATGTCCCCTGACGAAAATATTGCGAAAAAGGCAACAACTAGGGACAGTCACCTATTAAATGGCTGCTTCCCTTTTGTTTTGGGGGAACTAATGGTCCCCGGCACATTTTCTTGACAAAACGTATTTGTCGCCCGAAAAACTCGCATCTTTTTCCTGTTTTCACACGAATGACATCATTTCCGTCTTCTGTCGCTCAATCAAGGTTGTAGTTCCATATTATATCCATTTTTTTGCAAAAAAAGTGCAAAATCTTGTCAAATTCTGCAAATAGGCGTGAAAAACGGCTAAAATCAACCACGAATGAACACCAATTGACACAAATAATTCAGCCTTTTGGTGGGGCAAGCCGCCACCCTACGAATCTTGGACAGGACTTACGGGATTTACCCAGGTTTTTCGATTCCTTTCCTTTGATCGGTGTTCATCCGCGTTCATCTGCGGCTATTGACACAGATGATTCAGTAGCCTTGAATCGCATGGGCAGAACCGGCCCATCATAGTTTATCTGTGATTGGGTTGCACCGTCTCATCCTCTGCATGGTTTCCTCCAACTTCCAGGCCTACTTCGGCAGGACTGCCCTTAATGTCCCACGCCACTAAGAAGGATCCGTGGGGCACACGGATGAATCTTGGATCAAGCATAAATAGCGCAAATGATGACATGGATCCGAGTCTGTCAACGGACAGCCGGGAACTTTACGTCTCCTCCAACCGACCTGGTGGGAGCGGTAATTACCACATATGGATCACCACACCACAAAACATCAGAACGAATGCCAGAGGGTTACTGGGGTAAACCAATAAATCTTGGGCCAACTGTCAACACTTTGTATTCGGACCACTCTCCAAGCATCTCAGCCGATGGTCTCAAGCTGTTTTTCAATTCCGATAGCCCCGGCGGACTCGATCGCGATGACATATGGCAAGCACCAATCATCCCCATCGTTGACTTCAACGGGGATGGGATTGTCGATGTGCAGGATCTAATTGTTCTCGCAAAGTATCTTTTTGAGGAATTTCCGATAGCCGAGTAGGTTGAATATTGAAAACAGAGAGCCGGCTTAGAAAGAGAAGAAACACTTAATATCGGCGAAGATGACCACGAATAGGAATAGTATCCGGTAGCCGAAGATGGCTCCGCCTCGTCTCGAAAAGATCAACCCGCCGGTTCCGATTGTTCGTGATGCGATGATGGCGCCGGGACCAAAGACCTTCAACCAGTCCAAAGAGCGGCGAGGCAATCGATTAGAGCGACTCTGATCGATGCCGGCGGTGGTCGACATGTCATCCATAGTTGTGCCCATGTTCATTGGCCGGGCCCCGCTTGGTTGGGTGAACCGGGCGTCGGGCTCAGATGAAAACCCCAAGAGCCGTCTCCGTTTGGGAATCGGCCGTAGGATACGTCCTCGAACTGGGCATCGAAAATGATAGAATCGATGATCGTTTTACCGTCACTGTCGACCAGTAAAATGGTCTCACCGCTGCTGCTGAGCTGGTAATTCGTATGGTAAACACCCTGTGTGCCGTCGTCGTCAGCGTAGAAGAGGAGGTATTGGCCGGGATCGATGAATACTCCCGCGCCAATCTGCCACTTAGTCAGGTCTTGCAGTTCATCGGTTAGATACATGCCTTCGAGATCGATCGTACCAGGCGCCCCGTTATAGATCTCGATCCAGTCTGGAAATTCACCAGGTTCGTCCGGATCTTCAAGTGTCGTTTGATTAGAGGCCATGAATTCATTGATCACTAATCCCTCCAATCCAACCGTGAAGCGGCTTTCGGTCAGGGCGCCCCACTGGCCGGCATGGTAGGTACGGGCTTTGACTGTCGTGGTATGGTCCAGTATGATCGGTGGCGAGGCAGAGCCGGCGATTAACCCTACCAGCTCCAGGTCGAAGCTTATATCCGAGCTGGTACGACTGACCTGATGGATCTCAACGGCGATGATGTTGGTTCCGTCCGCCAGCAGATCCGGATCGATATCATATGTATGAAACGTCGACTCGTCGGCCCCGCCCACCGGGGCGCCGGGACCTGTGGCCCAGGTCAGATAGGTGATATCGCCGCTCGGCATGTTGATACGTGCGGCTTCTACACCGTTGATGTACACGACCGCACCGTCATCCCTTACGATCCCGAGCGTCAGTTCGGTAAAGTTCGAGGCATCCTCGACATGAAAAACATGCCGGAAGTAAGTTGTGGCATATTTGTTACTGGAGCTGCGTCCATAACCGACTACGGTGGCCTCGTCACCGTCGCCGTAGCCCAATTGCGCGGGACCCTCGGCCCAACGGCTCTCGTTGAAGTTCAGATAGCGCCAGGCAGTGCCCTGGTTCGAGCCGTCGTCTTTATACCGCCAGTTGGCTCCCCGGCGGATGAGCGTCACGTTGGTTGTCGCGTCCTCAAAGATCGCTGCATCCGGATTGATCTCGCCGCCCCACAGGCGCGGATCGGACCCGTCCAGCGTATAATAAATGGTCCCCGGTGTGCCGTTGCTCTGCGACATTAGCAATTGGAATCCGGGTATGACCTCTCCGCCGTTTTGGTTGAATGACACGAGGGCCAGATCCGGAAACATGTCCACCGAGCGCATCTGGTTGATGACGATTTGGGTCCGTCCGGGGAAGTACGTGTTGACCATGTAGTTGTTTTGATCCTCCCAATCGTCTTTCGTGCGCGGCGGGTGTCTTTGCGCGTCGCCCCATCGGGCCGACTCAGCAATGATTGCCAGATCGATCTGGTCTGCTCGGGCCATCCATCGTTCGATGTTTGGTGTTGCTGTGAGCAGTCCGTCGTTCCAGAAATACGCACATACCCGGTCAGCGAACTGCATGAGATACTCCGGATGGGTGGTGAGGCGGAGATGGAGCCAGGCCGGATTAAAATGTTGCCACTGCTGACCGATCGAACGATCAGTAGGATCGGTCAAAAGCCGCCCTTCGTTGATCCCACCGTTGGCCCCCAGGGAGTGCTCGGCATCATGTCGGTACCATGTGAATCCCTGAGGCTGGACGCGATTGTAAATGGCAAATACATTGTTTGAAAAGTGGGCCCAGCAGCTCACTGGTGCATCGGGATCACCTGTGTAGTAAGTGCAGATCATATAGTCCATCAGATTCTCGGGATCCAGTAGTATATCACCAGTTGGATCCGGCGTCCCCTCACGACGAAAGCCCTGGACACCCAGATAGGCCCCGTCGGTGGCAAAACCATAGACCGCAACATCATACAGCCGCCGATATGCATCCATTGTACCGTCAGTGGCATGCAGGGCGCGTGAGCCCGATGAGTCGTTCTTGATCACATCGTACTCTTCTTTGTCCCCGGCCAGATATGATTCGGCGAAATCGGCGTCGGCCCGTTCCTGCGTCTGGTAGAGACCCCAATAATGTCCGTTCAGATAGAGATGGTAGTACCGGCTCCGAGTATACGGCTGGCCCATATCTCGCTGCACGTCACGGGAGAAAACGTCCCGAATGAGCGTGTTCTGGGAGCTGCCCTGGAACGCCCAGGAATTGTTCTGGCTGGTACGCAGATCGATCTTGTCGAACTCGTCCACTCCCTCACCGCCGAATAGTGGGTACCTGAGCTTTCCGGCCCCATACTCGCTGCGAAAGAACAGGCGAAAGGCGTGCTTGGGATTATTGCCGCTTCGGCTGAACGCCCCGCGGATACGCAGACCCGCATCAAGCCCGAATCCCGGTGTCCCGTCAGGATGGATCAACTCGACAGACGTGCGCCGCTCCCAGTCTCGGCCGTCCCTGCGGGCGTTCACGTAGATGCCCGTGGATCGGTCAAAGAGATTCGCCAGATCCGTTACCAGCGAGATGGTCGGTATATCGAGTAAGGCATCCTCGATCAGGCCAGCCCACCGTGGGTTGTTAACGATATCCGGGTCCATCCCGTAATCGATAACCTGCCCGTTAACGCTGCCCGTCGGCCAGCCGGGTCCCGGGGCCCGACCATTGGGTGATTGTCTTTTTACATCGCTGACAAAGATATACGTCTTCGTAACCACGCTTGAATTCTGATAGCCCGGCTTAAAAGCAGCGGCCCGGATGACAGTCGTGCCGCCGATGGTAAGGGGACCGTTATAGACAATCCCGGTATTCGACTTCGGTGTCGATCCATTCAGTGTGTAGCGTATCTGGGTTGCTGTCGTGCGCGTGGAGAGCCTCAACTGAAACGCCGCATCGTAGAATCCACGCTCGACGCTGAACGCGACGTCCTGTACGACATCGGCTTCCTCGTTGTCATTAAATCGGCCACCGGCAGGAGGCGGCGGGGAATTTCCCTTCAACGTGTCCGGGGCCACATCCACTGAGGGTTGGGCACGTAGTCCCGGCAGAGTCGCACTAAGACCGAAACACAACGTTAAATATAAAGCAGCAACTAAACGTATTGATTCGGACCTCATCTCAAACCTCACTTTGTCCCATCTTTGTCTTTTCTCTCAAATAGAAAATGTATTATATCATATTGATGGAGTAAAAGCGACAGTCGCGGCCTGCTTGAATCCCGTTTTTGTTCATTTATATGTGTTTACGTACAGTTGCCGACTATCAAAAAGCCTTACAGAGAGAGAAGATTTTTCGCTCATCCGGCAAAAGCTCCGGTCTTTCAGGTGGTTCCTTGCTGTCACAGACAGTAATTACCGATGGTGAATGGTACCATATAGGTCTTGTATGGGATAGTCCACGTGGTATGCTCTGCGTGGATGGCGATCCGTAAATCTATGAGAAGCTCAAAGTCAAGTACTAAGATCCTTGTTGCCAGAAAAATTTTCTTAGAAGTATCCATCCCACGACCTATCAACCACGCTTCGTTGCTCATCTGAACAGCTTTAGGGGCTTGTCAGCCAAGTCTTGTATGTATATACTAGCGAAAAGGATTGGATTTAATGGTAATTCAACAAAAGGGGCCATTATAATCTCTACTGCTAGACCCTGGGAAGCGCTGCACTTGAAGCGGAATCAACATAGTTAGTATTGCTAGTTTTTTCCGTTGTGCACGGACAGAGAATTTGGATACTCCTGAATATTAATCTTCTGGCAAAAACTACGGTTCTGGACTTTTGACCTGTTCGATGGACATAAGCTCCCGTCGATAATCTTCCGGATAATCCATATCCAAAAGCACGGAAGAAGTAGAAACAGCCAACTCATAGACATCATCTGGATGGTAATGTAGAAGCCCTCGCAAGCCCACATCTTCGTAGTGTGTCAGAACATCATCACGATGTGCCATTGAAAATAGGATGGGGTGACCACGTCTGCCTTTGTAGAGTGGTACAAGAATGCTTTTCTCGCTTGTCGTAAACGATTGAAGCATCTGGTTAATTAGTTCTGAGGTGATGGATGGTTGGTCACCGAGTGCTACCAGCACCGCCTGGCACTGTCGCGGCAGATTTCGAAGTCCACAACGTACCGAAGAGAGCATCCCGGATTCATAACTGGCGTTTGTTATGATAGAAACCGGGCGGTCGGATATCTCCCGGCGGACTCGTTCTGCCTGGTTACCTACAACCACGTGAACGTTATCAATGGAACTTGCGAGAAGATGGTCGACAATATGCGTGATGATTGTTTTTCCTCCAAAAGGTAGCAGAAGCTTCTGAATCCCCATTCGGTGTGAGCTGCCCGCAGCAAGGACGATCGCGCAAATCATGACAGCTCCTCTTTCCCGGAGACCTTGTGAACGATGCCCTTTCGCCGGACAGCAATGAGCTCGGCAGTGATGCTTGCCGCTATTTCCGGCACGGTAACAGCTCCTATATCCAGTCCGATCGGAGTAAAAACCCGGTCGAATTCTTCCTCCGTGGCCAGACCCGATTCGATGAAATGCCGGCGCATCAGAGCAACTTTCCGTTTACTGCCGATCATGCCGATATAGACGGCACGGCTATGAAGGCACGCTTCGAGGACCTCGGCATCGAGTTTGTGCCCACGGGTGACAATGACGACATAGGTATCGTCTCCGACGAGTGCCGCAATCTGTCTGGCCATGTCTCCACAACAAGTTCGTGTTCCATCCGAAAAAAGAGCAGGATCCGTAAATTCGGGTCGTTCATCTATAACGGTCACATCGAAGCCGACGAGGCTTGCCTGATAGGTTAACGCCTGCCCAACGTGCCCTCCCCCCGCGATCAGCAGAAGCGGCTTTGGAATCACCGGCTCGACCAAAACTTCGGTAAATACGTGTGCACTTTCGGTAAAGAGCTGGACGGATTCGCGATCCAGGCAGGAGCGGATGTTCTGAGCCCCTGGAAAGGGAGCATCCGATGGAATAGCGTCTTGTGGAAGCCAATGACACGTGACCTCTGTGTTCGTGGTGGTGCGCGCGGTCGTCAGCATGACGCCGCGTTGTCGCAGCCGGATCGCTTCAGCCGCTTGAGCATAACACACCCTATCCTTTTCGGCTGTTGGATCGACGAGGATGCGCATCATTCCTCCACAGATAGGTGTATCATCAGTACTCTTCGCACCTTGAAGTTGCTGATCGACGACGATGGGGCGTTTCGACCGGCAGGCCTCAATGGCGAGCCGCTGAGCTTCAGCCTCCACAACACCGCCGCCGATAGTGCCCCATATTTTGCCCTCCTGATCGATGACGGCCCTGACACCGGCCCCACGAGGTGTAGAACCTTCTGCCCTTAATACTAAAGCCACCGCGAAGGAATGACCGGTATCTATGAACTCCACGATCTTCTCGTATATGTTTATGGGGTTTTGAATCCTGTCCATCTGTCTTTTTCAAAGTTGTCTACCAATATATTACAGGTGCTTGCGTAAGGCATTTTGCATTGGCATAGAACGCAAGCGAATACCCGTCGCGGCAAAGACGGCATTACCGATGGCCGGCGCAATCACGATAATGGGTGTCTCGCCGCCGCCGGCCGAGGGGATATCAGTTTTGTTGACAAGATGAACATCGATCTTTGGAACATCTTCAAACCGCGGCACCAGATAGCCCGAGAAGCTGGCATTCAAGATTTTGCCATCTTCGAATTGCATTTCTTCACGCAGCGCGCCACCCAAGCCCATTAGGATGCATCCTTGCACCTGAGAAGTTAGGTTGGCGGGATTCTGGATGGGGCCGCATTCGAACGCTTCGCAAACCTCCTGCACTTTTATCTCGCCTCTTTTGCGATCGATCCTAACTTCGACGCACGCGGCCACGACGGAATCTTTCTCTGTCCCACAAGCTAATCCAACACCTATTTCAGACGTAGTCTTTTTTCGCCGCGCTGCCCAATTGAAGCGTTTGGCAGCGGCCTCAAGTACGGTTCGTATGCGTGGATTCGCAAGATGGGCAAGTCTGAAAGCAAGCGGATCCACCCCTGCCACAGCGGCAAGCTCATCCATAAAGGATTCGCGGGCAAAGTTGTTGACTGTCGCACCAAGGCATCGATAGGGACCCTGACGTAGGGGAGAATCGGAACTGGCTGATCGAACGCTTATGTTGGGGATGTCGTATGGCGTATCCATTGCCGATCCACCGGGATTGATGGTTGTGAAATCCCAGGCAATCAGCGAACCGTTTGCATCCAGCCCTCCCTTGCACTCGATAACGGCTGCCGGCCGGAAATAGGCCCAGGTGAATTCCTCGGCTCGTGTCCATTGCACTAGAACCGGGCGTCCGGCCGCCTTGGCCAGACGAGCGGCTTCTTCCGCCGCTTCGGCGCTGTGTTTGCCCCCGAAGCCGCCGCCCATATCGGGCACAATCGCCCTGACGCGCTCGAGCGGAAGGTCGAAAACCCGCGCCAGGTCTCGTTGAGCCCGCTGGGGCCAGTCGACACCCGCCCATACGGTCAAGCGGCCATCCTTCCATTCTGCAACCGCCGCCCGGGGCTCCATCGGCGTATGCTGAATGTAAGCCGCGCTGTATGTCTCGCTGAGGACTTTGTCTGCGTCGGTGAAGCCCTTATCGACGGAACCTTTCGTTCTGGGACGGGATCGACCGCCTGTCTGGGCATGTTTCTTGAGATGCGAGTATAATTCTTTGCTTGATGGATGAGGTACGGTTTTCCAGGAAGCCGTCCCGGCGATGGTGTTCAAGGCCTGTTCTCCACGCAACGATGAGGGGGCGGCACATCCGACAAAGTCTCCGTCGCGCACGACAACTACGTCTTTCATCGCTTTCGCTCCGGAAAGATCGATGGATTCAAGTGTCGCTCCATAAGAGGGCGGACGGAGTATCTTGCCATAAAGCATATTCGGCCGGACGATATCCGAAGGATAACGGTGCGCCCCGGTAACAATCTCTCGGATGTTCGGCCTGGGAACCGACGTGCCAAGTGCATCCCATTCGCTTACCGGCGTCACAGCGATGTCGGAGGGAATCGTTTTTTTGAAGATCTCGCCAATGTCGTTTGATTTAGCCAAATCTGCATAGCTAACCGTCCGTCTTGTTGTCTTGTGTGTGATTGTGCCTTCGGCCACGTTTAAAGTGCTGGGATCAATGTTCCATCGCTCTGCGGCAAAATGCGTTAGAAGCTTGCGGGCCATCGCGGCACCTCGTCGCACGGCGGGGACAGTCCTTGGGGTCGTCCGGCTCCCCGCAGTAATGCCATCATCCGGCACGAGTTCTGTGTCGGCCATGGCCAAGCGAATCTTCTCGACAGAAACCCGTAATTCCTCTGCCGCGGCTTGTGACAGTTGTGCGCGCGGTCCCTGGCCTTCCTCGACTTTACCGGTCATAACGCTGATTGTGCCATCCTGATTGATATGGAGCCGCGCTGCCACGGTTATGGGCGGCTCGCTGCGACTGCGAGATCGCTGACTAAAAGATACTCCTTCTGTCACTGTGATCAGAAGTCCCGTGCCAAGTATCTGCATGAAGGCACGCCGGCTCAATTCGAACTGGCCATCCGGCTCGGACTCTATCATTTCCTCGGTGAGTGTATTTTCGATCATGACTCCTTCACCTCCACGATTTGCGTTGCGGCGTGGCGGACTGCATCCAAAATTTTGGTGTATCCGTTGCAACGGCATATGTTGCCGTTCATCGCCTCGACGATTTGTTCGTCCGTCGGTCGAGGATTCTCTTTAAGAAGCGCCACGGCCGTCAAAACCATGCCGGGCGTGCAATAACCGCATTGAACCGCTCCTTCGTCAAGGAACGCCTGCTGAACTGGATGGAGACGATCGCCATCGGTGAGCCCTTCGATGGTTGTGATCTTCTTTTTATTTGCCATCAATACGGGTATGACGCAGGAACGGATCGGTCTGCCTTCCATCAACACTGTGCATGCACCGCATAGGCCTTCGCCGCAGCCGTACTTTGGTCCGGTCACATGCAAATCTTCTCTGAGAACATCAAGGAGTGATCTTTCTGGATCAGTTACGACGCTCTTGTTTTTGCCATTGACGATTAGAGTAATTGTAGCATCCATAAACAACCTCCACTCAAGCCGGACTGCTTAAACTAAATCCAGCCGGTACACTGCCAACCTCCTCAGTTTACATGATAGGTATTTTCCGTGCTTTATAGAAGTTTTCTTTTCGAAATCACCTCTGTATTCACGTTGACGTTATCTTCTCAATCAGTCCCCCATACAAGGCGGCGCCCATAATAATAAAAGCAGGATGTATCTTCGTGAGAAGAAATAATACTAGGGCCACCAGCACGACGAACATATTCTTTAACTGAAAGATTCCTACCTTATCGACCAACTGGAGACCCACGGCAATAATCATGGCAAAAACGGCATACTGAATCATTTCCAGGCTCCCTTTGACAAACGGGATATTTTTGTACTTTGAGTAGAAAAGCGAGGCAGCCATGATAAACAATACGGGCGCCAGTATATTGGCGAAGTTGGCCACGATCGCTCCTGGCACACCGGCAACCTTGTAGCCCGTGTAAGTGGCGAACTTGATTGATATCGCACCGGGGAAAACCTTCACAATTCCAAGAATCTCCAGAAATTCCGTTTTGGAGAGCCATTGATGATTCTGCACGACCTCTCGCTCAATCAGGGGTACAAAGGAATAAGCTCCGCCAAATGCAAACAAACCGATTTTGATAAACGCGGTGAAGAGCTGCAACAGAACCATCTCATGACTCCCTTATTCAATGCCCACCGCCACGCATCATATCCACAGCGTGAGGTAGAATGTTTATAATGATTTCCAGAGATTCGCGGACACCCTTTGGGCTACCCGGCAGGTTCACCATCAGGGTGTTGTTCCGGACGCCTGAGATACCCCGGGACAAAACGGCGTAGGGAGAGCATTTAAAACCTTCCGACCTGAGAATTTCACTTAATCCGGGGACTATCCTTTCACACACAGATGCCGTAGCTTCTGGTGTTATGTCACGTGGCCCCAGTCCTGTCCCTCCGGTTGTGAGTATCACGTCAATCCCGTTCTTGTCTGAAAAAGTCCTCAGCTTCTCGGCGATCATCTGCTTGTCGTCCGGTACGATGATTTTCTCCACAACTTGAAATTTGTCATCATTGAGCATCTCGTCTATGGTCTGTCCGCTCGTATCTGCCCGTTTGCCTTCTGAACACTTGTCACTAATCGTTAGTACGGCTACCTTAATCGCCATCTTCAAGAACCTCTATGACGTCACCAACATGGATGAAGCCTCCCCGAGTGACCCGAGCAAAGACACCGTCTCGCGGCATAATGCAGTCGCCAATTTGCTCGTAAATCTGGCATCGACCATGACAGGTCTTGCCGAATTTCGTGATTTCAAGCTCGACATCGATGCCAAATCTCGCCCTGCTGCCGATTGTTAGAGCTCCCAAGTCGATCCCTTCCGTGGTAATGTTCTCAGCAAAATCACCGGGCGAAATGTCCAGCCCTTTTGTGTCTATTTTATCTATACACTCGATACCAAGAAGACTGATCTGCCTATCCCAATGGCCCCCATGAGCGTCACCAATAATACCAAAGTTCACCTGCAATTCGGCCTTCGGCACGTTGACTTTTTGTGTGCCTCTTTCCTTCGAGATGGATATTGCCTTAATCCGGCCTTTTGTAGCTGCCACTTTTACCACCTGTTTTCTCAAGCAGTTTTGTCGGGCCGACGACCATATCCCTGCTCTTATACTTCAACATATCGTAAATGGTAAGACAGGCCACACTCGCCCCGTTTAGCGCTTCCATTTCAACACCCGTTTTGCCGGAGGATTTAACGGTGACCATTGCCGTAACTGACTTATCCGTTTCGCCTAATTCAAAATCCACTTCAACAGCTTCAATCAGTATAGGGTGACACATCGGGATGATCGCCGGCGTTGATTTTACCGCGTTGATGGCTGCCACTTTCGCCGTTGCAAGCACATCCCCCTTAATACAGGTACCCTTTCGGAGAGCTTGGAAAGCTTCCTCGCCAAGAACGATAAAACTGCTTGCCTTTGCCGTCCTCAGAGTCACATTCTTGGTGCTGACATCCACCATGCCGGCATCGTTTGCCACCATTCTCAACCTCCAATTCCGCACATGCAAAATTCTTCTTTGTACGAGTTCAGTTTTGTAAAGCGAGTTTTCCCTCTGATAACCGTTTTCAGAAAATTCTGTATTTGCCCATCGGACGCTTCGTTCCTTATAAGTTTTCCAAGATTGTAAGTTTGCAGTGAATACAAACATGGCATGAGTTTTCCATCACTGGTCATCCTGAGCCGGCTGCACGATTGGCAAAAGATTGAAGACCGTCCACTGATAAAGCCGATGGCTCCGGCTGAGTCTCTTATCTTGAAATAAAGGGCGGGACCGTTGCCATACACCATGACAACACCGGACAGAAGTCCAAACTCACGCTCGATAATAGTCCGCACTACTCTGTTGGGTAAATAATCCGCCGCCGGTCTTGTGCACGTGTTGGTTGGGCAGTATTCGATGAATCTAACTACTATTGGGAAATGAACGCTCATTTCCGCAAGGGCTGTGATCTGGTCGTCGCTGTCATTCAGCCCTTTAACGATGACGCTGTTGATCTTGACGGGCTTAAGGTTCACTTCCATCGCCTTGTGAATACCTCCGGCAACACTTGGCAGCAGGTCAAATCCTGTGATCCGTCGGTAGGTTTCACGGTCCATTGAATCGACGCTTACATTAATCCGCTGCAAACCGGCGGCTTTGAGTTCAGCCGCAAGAGGCTCGAGGAAAACACCGTTGGTGGTCAGTGACAAGTCCTCAATACCGGCAATATCCGCCAATGCGCGTATCAGCCGGACAACATTTTCTTTGAGCAGCGGCTCACCCCCGGTGATCCGAACTTTACGGATACCGCACGTCACAAGAAGTCCAACAGCACGCTTCATCTCTTCTATTGTCAAGGCTTCTTCACACTCCGTTATAACACAACTGCCTAAAGGATCGCAGTAGACACACTGAAGGTTGCACCTGTTTGTAACAGAGATTCTCAGATAATCGACGCCCATTGACTATATCAACCTAACCTGAACAACGGTTCCTTTTTCAACTTTAGCGACACCCACATCGACACTGATTAATCCATTAGCACCACATAATGAGTTAATATGTGCCGACCCATGATATTCAATAAGTTGCACCGTTCCTGCCTCCGTGATAGCTACCGGAAACCATTCCTGTCTTTCGGTATCCTTGCGTCTTAATGATTCATGAAGCGGCATCCGTACATCGTGACTCTTATAATCGTGGCCCATCAGCTTGTAAAGAAACGGCTTAATTAGAATCTCGAATTGTACAAACGTGGACACGGGATTACCCGGCAGCCCGAAGCAATAGTGCTTGTCCGAGATACCGAAAACGGTAGGCTTACCCGGCTTTACGGCGACCCTTTCGAAGAGCAATTTAAATTCATTCTCCTTCAATATCCCCGGAACAAAGTCGAAATCACCCACCGAAACGCCCCCCGAGATAAGAACCACGTCGTTTTCCCTGATGGCCTTTTTGAATATGCTATCGATAACCTCCTCCGTATCCTTAGCAATGCCGTAGTCCATAACGATTGCACTCATACTCTCGATTTGTGCAGCGAGCTGATAACTGTTGCTGTTTCTTATCTGAGACAACTCGGGCTTGTGCGACGGATCAATCAACTCGTTGCCTGTTGCCACGACACCGACTCTCGGCACCTTGAATACCAATGGCTGAGTATGTCCGACAGATGCGAGCACGGCGATGTGATGCGGTTTTAGCAGAGTACCTTTCTGCAAGACGACCTCGCCAGCCACGACGTCCTCAGCCTTTCTTGATATGTAGTCCGTTGTCCATTCCCCTACAAAACGGACGGTGTTTTCCGCTGACGTCTCGACATACTCCTTCATGAGCACACAGTCAGCGCCTTCCGGCATGACGCCGCCCGTCATGATCTTCGCACATTGATTCGGCCCGATGCTTTTGGCCGGCAAATAGCCCGCCGGGATGGTCTCAATCACTGCAAGCTCATAGGCCAAATCCGCTTTTCGGCAGGCATAGCCATCCCTCAGAGACTTATCGAACGGTGGGATGTCTAAATCCGATGTGACGTCCTCGGCCAGCACCCGATTCACGGCCTGACTGATACCGACCGGCTCATCGGCGAGCACGTGAGCTGAATCCAATACAATCCTAAGCGCTTCTTCAAACGGCAACATCCTGCCTGCTCACAACAAATACCCTTCAGCAGTCCGGCGTATTAGCTTTCCTTAGCAAACATTCTATCGATATGTTCTGGTTTTTCAAGAAATATCGTCCGTGTCTACTGTCCTCTTTTTCAGCAGGTTAATTTTGAAAGATTTTTCTGCGCAGTTGCAGCGAGGTGTGTTTACACTCGTCATTCAAACCTTAGCCTGGAATTTGAGACAGATGAGGGAGCGATATGAACGAGACCATTTCCTTCAAAGTCAACGAGAAATCGGTGAGCTTAGCCATAGACGCTGGACGACCGCTTCTGTGGGTGTTGCGCAGCGACCTGGGGCTCACGGGAACAAAATGTGGTTGTGGAAAAGGCTTGTGCGGCGCCTGCACGGTAATAGCTGATGAGAAAGCTATGC
>SMTZ1_10007406_pt1 | contig 15764 bp, 12 predicted proteins | sample DeeMarSWOR136_30_FD_25667 | JGI IMG/M metagenome (IMG submission 25667)
CTTTGCTAGTATGTTATCACGATATTTTGATTTTGGTATGAAATTGATTAAACTTAAAATTAAAGAGTATAATAATCTTCAATATTATGATATTTTTAGAAATTAAAATGAATTTTGTCCTTAATTTGGTAAATTATAGATAGATAAAGTAAAAAATATTTCTCAATACCAGGAGGTAGTTTTCTTTAATGTTTGACGAACTATTCAGTCGCATTCTAGGTAGAGATAAATCTCTTTTTGAAGAAGATATTGAAAAATATCAAAGTGAATTAAGGGACATAATTTCACAAACTCGGATACTTGTCATCGGAGCTGCCGGATCTATTGGAAGTGCCTTTGTAAAACAAGTGCTACAGTATCATCCAACTTCCCTCCATTTAGTAGACTTGAATGAAAACAACTTGGTTGAGCTTGTACGCGATCTACGATCGTCATCTCTAAATATACCAAAAAATTTCAAAACAATGGCTATAGGATTGGGTAATTGGGAATTTAAGATATTTCTTCAAAATGAATTTCGTTATGATCACGTAGTCAATTTTTCAGCCCTAAAACATATAAGATCTGAGAGAGATCCATATACCCTTATCCGCATGTTAAATACTAATGTTTATTATGTAAAAGAGTTATTGGAATTTTTATCCAATCACCAGCTAAAGAACTTCTTTTCTGTTTCATCGGATAAATCTGTGAATCCTGCTTCCATCATGGGAGCTTCAAAGGCACTGATGGAAAAAGTCATGTTTTTTTATTCTGAACAGGTACCTGTTTCTACTTCCCGTTTTGCAAATGTAGCTTTTTCAGATGGCAGTTTACTTTATGGATTTTACCTAAGGTTGCGTAAAAAACAGCCTATTTCTGCACCTTCCGATATAAAGAGATACTTTATATCGTCGAGAGAAGCAGGACAATTATGTCTCATATCATGTTTTCTTGGTAATAATAGGGACATTTTATTTCCGAAACGGAACCATAATTTAGAGTTAATTTCTTTAACAGACCTTGCTAAGAAATTTCTGGAAGCTCATGGCTTTCAGGCAGAGCAGTTTCCTTCTGAGCAGAAAGCAAAGAAAGCTGCAGAACTTTTGGAAGGAAACTCTAAGGTATGGCCGTGCTATTTTGCTCAAAGTGATACGTCGGGGGAAAAGTTGTTTGAAGAGTTTTACACAAAGAATGATGTTGTTGATATGGGAAAATATCAAAAAATTGGTGTAATACATGGTAATCCGTTAATTGAATCGGAAAGAGAGGGATTGATAGCTTTTCTTCATGGAATGAAAGAAATAAAAAAATTAAAATCATGGAGTAAAGAGAATATTTTGCAGCTTATGAAAATGGCACTTCCTGAATTTCAGCATCGGGAAACCGGCAAAAATCTTGATCAGAAAATGTAAAAGGATGTTTTTTAGTATTCCCTTGAAATACCCAAGAACTGTTCAATCTGAGTGAAGATAGATTCTTATCTTGAGTTACTTTTTAAGTATGTTTAATATGTATATTTGATGAAATCTGATACCAATCCACATGAAAGAATTTTTAAAAGTATGAACTTAGGAGCTGATTGTTCTCTTTATGATTATAGGTTTGTTATATAAAAATTAAGACACCAGTTAGTATCGAAAAAATCAATTTATCTATTTATCATCTGAATATGAGTTGAATATAATGAAACAGATTCCTCTTTCAATACCATATATCAATGGTAATGAATGGCGATACATTAAAGAGTGTTTAGACACTGGATGGGTATCTTCTGCAGGTAAATATGTTGAGAGATTTGAGCTTGAGGTAGGCAGAATCACAGGTATAGAAAATACTGTGGCCTGTGTAAATGGTACAGCAGCACTTCATACGGCTTTAATTTTAATGGATGTTTTTCCAGGAGATGAAGTTATTACACCTACTGTTACTTTTATTGCGCCAGTGAATGCGGTGAGTTATGTAAAAGCGAAACCGGTTTTCATGGATTGTGATGATTATTATAATATTAATGTTGAAAAAACACTAGATTTCATAAAAAATGAAACAGTATATAAATCAGGTTTCACCTTTAACAAGAAAACAAGAAATAAAATCTCTGCCATAATTCCGGTACATGTTTTCGGAAATGCCGCTGATTTGGATGTTTTAATACAAATCTGTAGGGAAAGGAATATTAGAATTATCGAAGATGCTGCTGAAAGTTTTGGAACCTATTACATTGAAGGAAATTGGCAAAATATCCATACAGGAGCATTGGGTGACATCGGTTGTTTTTCTTTTAATGGAAATAAAATTGTAACAACAGGTGGGGGTGGTATTATTGCTACAAATAATCAGAAGTATGCCGAGAAAGCAAGATATTTAACAACTCAAGCAAAGGATGATAAACTTAGATATATTCATAATGAAACCGGATTCAATTATAGATTAACTAATATACAAGCGGCAATAGGTGTGGCTCAATTAGAGGATTTGCCAAATCGATTAAAAATAAAAAAACAAAATTATCTTAAATATAAAAAAGCTGTTGATCAGATTCCAGGCTTAAATTTGGCAGATACACCGAGTTATGCAAATAATAATCATTGGATGTATGCCCTGCAGGTTAATAGGGATGTTTATGGTAAAAATAACAAGGAGTTGATGCGCATATTTTCTGATAATCATATTCAAACTCGTCCCTTATGGCACCTTAATCATCTTCAAAATCCTTATAATAAATGTCAAAGTTTTAAAATTGAGAAAGCTCTAAAAATGTTAGAATTAACCTTAAATATTCCTTGTAGTGTTAATCTAACGGATAATGAAATTGAAAAAGTAGTGTGGGTTATGAAAAATGGATAAGATTGTTGTGATAGGTGGAGGAGGGCATGCAAAAGTAGTGATTTCTATATTAAAGAAGATAGCCAAGTATAAACTTTCAGGTTATGTAGATAACCAGGATAGAGGTAAAATCTTAAATGTAGATTATTTAGGAAATGATGACATTTTAGGTGAACTGTTTAATAAATCCCGGGTAAAGTATGCAGTCTTGGGCTTGGGAAGTATTGAAAGTTCTATAAAACGACGTGAAATTTATCAAAAAATGGCTAACTTTGATTTTGAATTTCCGCCTATTGTATCACCAGAAGCAATAATAAATGAGGGTGTTATTTTAGGTAAGGGTACAGTAGTGATGGATGGTGCAGTTGCTCAATCAGGGACTATAATTGGTAAATTTGCAATTATAAATACAAACTCTTCGGTTGATCACGACTGTGAAATAGGTGATTTCGTTCATATAGCTCCTGGCGTTACACTTAGCGGAGGAGTAAGGATTGGCAGTAACAGTTTTGTTGGAGCGGGAACAACGATAATTCAAAATAGAAAGATTGCCGAGAATTGCATGATTGGTGCCGGATCTGTGGTCGTTAGGGATTGTTTAGAGTCCGGCAAATATTTTGGTGTACCGGCCAAAAAAATAGAATCTTAGACGCTATGATGATTCTTGGTTAAGAAAAGCTTTTGTATTATCCTACATTAGTAGCTTTATGTATAACTGAAGAAAGCTGGTTAAGTCAACAATTAATTTTTAAGGATTTACATTATTGAGCTTGGATGAAAAGCCAATTTTAGTAATGGTAGTCATTTATCCTGGCGCTGAACTTTATCTTAATGACTATTTAGAATCCATTAATAGCCAGGTATATAAAGACTTTCAGGTTTTAGTCTTGAATGATCATGCAAGTAAGGATAATTGCAATTTGTTTCCCAGCAATAGTATAATAATCGATTTTAAAGATAATTTTACTCCTGCACAAATTAGACAACAGGGAATAAATTTTGCAATTGATAATAATTATAAGTACCTAATTTTTACAGATATTGATGACTTTTTTACAAATAATAGGTTTTATTTATCACTGAAGGGTTTAGGAATTCATGATTTTGTTTATAATGAATTAGTTTCAGTTAATTCAGACAAAAAAATTCTTCATGATAATCTTCTTTCAGGTATGCATATTAGCAATATCTTTTCTAATTATGAAGACATCATTCATCGAAATTTTTTTGGCTTATCTCATACAGCTGTTAATGTTGAATGTTTGAAAGATCTTGTTATTCCATCCAAGATTATGGCGGTGGATTGGTGGATATACACAATACTTTTACTGAAGGGTAAAAAAGGTGGTTTTCTCGCAAATACCAAGACTTATTATCGACAGACAGGAAAAAATTTTATTGGATTTAGTGAAGGTATGGATGAAAATAGATTATTTCTTGGTATTAAGGTTAAGAAGACACATTATGAATTTATTTATAAATTTTGTGTTGAAAATAAGTTCAAAAATGCTGCTATTTGTTATGAATTGTGTCTAAAAGAAATAAATGAGTTATCGAAAGCACTAAAAGATGACGAATTCAGGAGAAAATATATAATGGTTATTAATAAAAATATTGATAAAATATATAATGGGTGGTGGAGTGAAATTTTGACCCTCAATCGATGGAGGACCTATGCAACATAGTTTTTATCATCAATTGATTCACTTTCAGCGACCTTTTATTATAGCTGAAATTGGTGCGAATCATAATGGTGATATGGATTTAGCGAAACAGCTGATTAGGAGTGCTGCTGCATGTGGTGCCGATGCGGTAAAATTTCAATCCTGGTCTAAAGTGTCTTTGTTTACACGAGGTTTTTATGAAGAACATAGTCAATTCGTAGACAAAAAGTTTGGTAATTTGGAGGACATGGTAAAGAAATTTTCCTTATCTGAAGAAAACCACCTTGATTTAAAAAATTATTGTGATCAAAATAGTGTCACCTTTTGTTCCTCTGCCTTTTGTGCTGCAGAAGTGGATCTTCTGGAAAAGTTAAATGTTCCATTTTTCAAAGTCGCTTCTATGGATCTTAATAACATATATTTTTTAAAGTACATTGCTGAGAAAGGGTTTCCCATTTTTTTATCCACAGGGATGGGAAGTTTATCAGAGATTGACAGGGCACTGAATACAATCTATAAAGCTGGTAATGATCAAGTTGTTCTTCTGCATTGTGTCTCAATATATCCGCCGAGGAATGATATCGTTAATCTCAGAAATATACTGATGTTAAAAGAAACTTTCGGAAAACCTGTAGGATTTTCAGATCATACACTTGGTACATCAATACCTTTGGCTGCAATATCTCTTGGGGCTAAGGTTATTGAAAAACATTTTACATTGGATAAAAATTTTCCAGGCTGGGATCATGCAGTTTCCGCGGATCCCGAAGAACTGAAATATCTAGTGGAAGAAGGCAAAAAGATTATTGAAGCATTAGGAAATTATCAACGTATTTTATCGAAAGATGAACAGGAACAACGAAAATCATTCAGAAGAAGTATTGTGGCAAAAAGGAACCTGAGAAAAGGGAAAATATTGACTATTGAAGATATCGATTTTAAGAGACCCGGCACAGGAATAGCTCCTGATGAAATGAATTATGTCGTTGGAAGAGTGACCAATAGAGATGTTGCTGAAGATGATCAAATTCTTTGGAGGGATCTGACTTAAATGTTGGCAATTATACCTGCAAGGGGTTCCTCTAAGGGACTTGTTGGAAAGAACATAAAATTGCTTTTAGGTAAACCTCTAATTGCATATACTATTGAAGCAGCGCAACAATCGAAGTCTATAGATAAAATTGTATTATCTACAGATAGCCCTCAAATTGCCGAGGTTGCTCGCAAATATGATATTGAAATTCCTTTTATGAGGCCCGAAGAACTGGCTGCCGACGCATCTTTGGCTATTGAAACATATCTTTATACTGTTGAACGGTTAAATTCCGAATTCAAGTATAATATTAATGAATTTATTGTTTTGCAACCTACCTCTCCTCTTCGCACTTTCAAAGATATTGACTGTGCAATAAATGTTTACTTTGAAAAGGAGGCAGATTCAGTTATTTCTGTTTGTGAAGCACCATATCCTCCATATTGGGCAAAAAAAATTAGTGCTGCTGGAGGGCTTTTAAATTATTTTGATTCCGAAGTTTCGAATATAAATCGACAGGATATTGTGAAAGCTTTTATCCCAAATGGAGCCATTTATATTTTTAAATTATCTTTATTGAAAAAGCATCACAGCTATTATTCAACTCGAACTTTTCCTTATGTTATGCCAAGGGAAAGATCTATTGATATTGACGATCTATTTGATTTTGAAATAACAGAATATCTGTTGAGGAAAAAATGAGGGAATTAGATATTTATACAGTATTAACGAAAGATTCAATCCGGTCGGCAATTAAAAAAATGGATGAAAATGGTACAGGCATTGTCGTTTGCATGAATGAAGATAACATCATTGTCGGAATTTTGACAGATGGAGATTTCAGAAGAGCAATTCTTAAAGGAGTCTCTCTTGAAGAAAATATTTTAAAAATTCTGAATAGGAATTTTTACTATCTTCAAAAAGACTATACAGAAGAAGATGTAATAGCGACCTTTAAATTGACTAAAGGGAAGCCTATTCCCATCCTTGATAAAGGGAAATTGATTAAAGTGATTACTGAACAAGAGTTCTTCAATATAAGGCCACAAGAAGAAGTTCGCGATGAACTCAAAGACTTATCGGCTGTGATTATGGCTGGGGGAAAAGGTACCCGTCTTGATCCATTAACTAAAATTATTCCTAAAGCACTTATTCCGATAGGTGATAAACCTATAATTGAGTTAATTATTGAAAAATATAGAAAATACGGTGTAAAGAATTTCTACATCTCAGTAAATCATAAATCTCGAATGATCAAAATTTATTTTGAGGACTCTGACCAGAGAAATAACATTAATTATGTGGATGAAGAAAAACCTCTAGGAACAGCAGGTTCACTAAAATTCCTTGAGAAAATAATAAAAACACCATTATTTGTATCAAATTGTGATGTGTTAATTCTGGCTGACTATTATGAGATATATAAATTTCATCTTAGTGGTAATTATTCAATGACAATCGTTGGATCAATGCAACATCATAAGATTCCCTATGGCGTTTGTGAAATAGAAAAGGGGGGTGATTTAAAGGAATTTAAGGAAAAACCAGAATTCGATTTCCTGGTAAACACTGGAATGTATGTTTTAAACCCCGAAGTGCTAAAAGTTATCCCTCATTCACAGTATTTTGATTTCAATGAGTTAATTAATCAATTAATGTTGTCTAATAAAAGGATTGGGGTATTTCCGGTATCAGAAAAATCGTGGATTGATGTTGGTCAATGGGATGAGTATAAAAAATCTCTGGGATTTTTAGGTGAATGAAATAATCTGATCGCTATACTTTTCTTCCTCTCACAACTTCTCAAGAGATAGTATAAATGATGCTGGCGAAATTCAGCTTAAAAATTTTGAGTATTTTTCAGATTCAGTAATTTACTCGATTTCCCAATCATCATGATAAATTAATCAATGACATCACTATGAAATTTGATGGTAATTGAGAATTGTATTAAAAGAATAAATTTAATGGAGAATGTTTTAAATATTCTGGTAATACGCACAATATTAAAAGGATTTTTGTCTGCAAATATTTTGGAGTATAGAGTATAATGATTCTACAGGAAATGCATAAAAGATTTCTCGATTTCGAAAAAAAATACGATCTATTCAACAAATATTATATAGAAGAAATTCCTTTATGGATTTTAATTCGTTTTCCGGTCTGGTCATCTATTTTGATGGTGAATAAATTTCAATCAACTCGAGTTGAAGAAGGATGGAGTATTCTGCAGAAGAAAAAAATAACAACCGGTCTGCAAAAAGGTATTAATATTCTGAAAGGTACAATTTTTCGCCATCCTTATTTTGGACTAAAAGAGGCAGATATTTTATTCCTGAATTCAACCAGAAGGGTAAAATTGAATGACAATTATTATGATATATATTTAGATTATCTGGAGTATAAACTTAATGAATATCGCTGTTTTAATTTAGTTAGAACTGGTGGACAAAAATTCAATTCAATTCCAGTAGAAAATTATAGACTTTTAGATTATATCCATATTTTAACATTTATTAAAAGTTTCCTGATTAGAAAGGACGAAAAAAACTACCAAAATGTCCAAAAAATTTTACAAAGTTTAGCAGTAGACTTTGATGTCCAAATTGATATAGAAGAAGAAACCAAGAGATTATACTTTGATAAAATATTGAATTTTATTGAATATAAGAATTCTTTTGAAAGAATATTAAAGAAGATAAAACCTAAAATTGTTTTCGAGGTCTCACACTATGGAATAATCAATATTGCACTAAATATTGCAGCAAACAAGTTGAAGATACCAACTATAGAACTTCAACATGGAGTTATTGATCAATATCATGTTGGGTATAACTATCCTAATCTCTCAAAAACAGAAAAATATCTGTTTCTGCCAACGCATATTTTTCTGTTTGGGAATTATTGGAAAAAACATTGCAAAATACCGATCGAGGAAAAAAATAAAATCGTAACAGGATTTCCTTATTTTGAGAAGGCAATGAAAGAATGCTATCAATATTCCAAAAATATAAAACAGATTTTGTTTATTTCACAATGGACCATAGGTGATAGATTGGCCAGAACTGCATATGAACTTTCCAGCATTGTATCTAATGATTATTCTATAGTATTCAAACTTCATCCGGCAGAATATTTAAACTGGGAAGAAAAATATAAGTTGTTGATAAATATACCAAATGTTAAGGTTGTAGATGGATCAATTGATATGTCTTTATACCGCCTTCTTGCAGAAAGTAGTTTTCTGGTTGGTGTTTACTCTACAGCAATTTATGAAGGGTTCTCATTTCATCTGCAGACTTTTATATTGGATTTTCCAGGTCGAGAATACATGGATCATCTTATTAAATCAGGCTACGTTCAACTAGTGACGAATGCAGAGGAAATTTTACAAGGTATTCATAAATCGAGTAGAAAAGTGGATAATATTAGTGATCAAATTTGGCAAAAGGATTCACTTTTAAATATGAAAGTGGCCATTAAATCTATATTAAGGAATTCGTAAAAGTCTAATGAATGGTGTGTTATATTTTCCGATTCTAGATAGTATGGTGGTATATTTTCTATGAAAATTATGAACATTTCTAAGCAGAATATTCAGTCACTTGAAATTATTAACGATAATGGTCTCTCCGGTAAATATAAACCTCGGCTTTTGGATTTTTAATACCTATTATTATGTTTGAAAAATTTACCCGCACATTTAAGCATACGCTTATTTATAGTCTTGGCAACATAAGTACCACTCTGGTTGGTGTTATCCTGCTCCCTCTTTATACAAAATATCTTTCTCTCACTGAATATGGGATCTTGGGTATCTTAGAAGTAACAATAATGCTCTTAATCAATACCCTCATAATGGGGCAATCACAAGCGTTATTACGATATTATGATTCTACGCAATTGAAACAAAATAGAAAATCTTTATTTTTTACGATTTTGGTTTTTGTTTCTTTGCTAGGTATCACTCTCATTCTCGTTGCTCATCTGTTATCTGCAAAAATTGCAAATTTCTTTTCAAAACCAGAAGAATTTACCATTTATTTTCAATTGACCGCATATATTGTTTCTCTAAGAATTATAACCCAGTTATTTTTAACCTTACTACGCGCCAAAGAAAATTCTTTTTCTTATGTTTTTTTGAATATTTTGAGAATACTGATTTCGTTAGTTTTAAATATATATTTTGTGGCGTGGAAAAAATTTGGAGTAGTTGGTATATTATATTCCTATTTAATAGCAGATAGTGTGTTATTTCTCGCATTGCTTATAATTCTTTTTAAGGACATTTATCCTAAATTTGAGCGAAAAATATTAATAGCTTCCTTAGCTTTTGGCACTCCATTAATTATTAATTCCCTAGCCAGTATGATGTTAAACATGGGAGATCGATATATTTTAAAGCTATTGGCAGATTATCGTGAGCTTGGTCTATATGTTCTGGGTTATAAAATAGGAGGACTAGTTAATATTTTTCTAGTGCAGTCATTTTCATTAGGTTTTATGCCGATAGCCTATAGAATATACGGACAGGAAGGAGATAAAAGATACTTTAGTAAGATTCAGACCTACATCTGCTTTGTCCTTTTCTGGTGTGGTCTGTTACTAGCGTCGTTTTCCAAAGAGATCGTTAGATTTTTTGCCTTAAATGAAAGCTATTGGCCAGCTTACCAGGTAATACCAGTTGTTGCCCTATCATATGGTGTACTCGGGGCAAAAATAGTGGCTGGAGTTGGTCTATTTTTAAAAAATAAAACATCACATTTAGCATACACTACCATTTTTGCTGCTATTATAAATATTATCTTAAATTTCTTGTTCATACCTCATTACAAAATGATGGGAGCTGCATATGCAACTCTTATATCATTCACAGTGCTTTATGTTCTCACAGCCATTATCTCCCATCATTATTATCCAATTGCCTTTGAAAATGATAAGTTATTGAAATTATTGATATTGGCCATCTTACTTTATTTCCTATCTTATTTAGCAGATCCATTTAATCTTTTATTAAAATGGTTCTTTAAATTAGTATTAGTAGGATCTTACCCAATCATTCTATATTTTCTTGGATTTTATGAACAAATTGAACTTCAAAGAATTAAACAGGGAATTAACAATTTTTTAAGGTAAATGTAGTTTTATAATGTTATGTCGAGATAATGGGTAAGGGAAAAATTTGATTTATTAATAATTGTCTCTTCATTATTTAATTGTAACTATTAGTCACAAGGATATTGATACAATTGTTGAAATCACTTTCTAGGGTAATAAGCATTCATGGTTTTTTCCTAAAAAAATTGATTTATTACTGAGGAGATTTTTTAGGGATTAAATTTATACTTTAAAAGTAAAAAGGGTACTAGATAAATTAAAGAAAGTTATGTGCGGAATTTGTGGTATTTCTGAAAAGGGTAGAGATAACCGGCTTCTGATTGAGAAAATGTGTCAAATTATTGGACACAGGGGACCTATTGATTTAACCACCGGTAATCAGCCGATTTTTGATGAAAGCAAGAATTTAGCCATAATTTTTAACGGTGAAATATATAATTATCGTGAGTTACGAAGGTATTTACAAAATAAAGGATACCAATTTCAGACACAATCAGATACAGAAGTTATCCTGAAATTATATCAGGACAAGGGTGTTGATTCTTTTAAAAATTTAAATGGCATTTTCGCCTTTGCTATTCTGGATAAGAGGGGGAAGACAAAACGGCTTATTCTGGCACGTGATCACTTTGGAGTAAAACCCCTTCATTATTATAAAGCTAATGGTCTGTTTATATTTGCTTCAGAACAAAAAGCCATTTTACTGCATCCAAAAGTAAAACGCTGCTTAAACAGACAATCACTACACTACCACCTCAATCTCAGATATACTCCGGGGAATGAAACGCTGTTCGAAGGAATATATCGTCTACCACCTGCTCATTATGCTATTATTGAAAATAATGAGATTCTGAAAATTGCCCCTTATTTTGAATTAGAGGTATCTATTAATAACAAAAAAACGGAAAAAGAGTGGATAGAGGAAGTACAATTTCATTTGAAACAAGCCGTTGAACGGCAGCTGGTGAGTGACGTTCCTATTGGGGTTTATTTGTCGGGTGGCATGGATTCCAGTTCTATTGTTGCCATGATGAGGGAAATAGGAGTTAAGAATATTTCCACTTTCACGCTGGGGTTTAATGAACCGACAGATGAACTGGGAGATGCCAGAGATGTAGCTGAATACTATGTGACGGATCATCATGAATTGCGCATGGATCTTAATCCCATGCAAATGATGCCGGAAGTAATATGGCATGCTGAGGAGCCAAAAATAAACCTTCTGCAAGGTTTTTTAATGTCGAAATTTGTATCTGATCACGTGAAAGTGGTCCTCGGCGGTTTGGGTGGAGACGAGCTATTCTCGGGATATGATATCCATCGCTATATATATCCTCTTAACAAATTACATCGTATAATTCCAGGATGGTTAGAATCAAAAGTTATGTTTAAATTCAGCCGATTAGCATATTCACTGCAGAGGCATTTCACAGGCTATTCTCTGGATGAATACCGACGAGGAATCCAGATGTTGCTATCAACAGGCAATGTGGCAAAATTTTATCTCATCCTGCGTAATGCCTGGGATTTTGATCGCCAAGAGTATTATAAAATATATTCTCCTACCTTTGCTCAAGAATCCATCGAACCTGTAATCAAAGAGTTTAAGCAATATTTTAGTGATTTCTCTCGGAGTGCAATTGAAAATGTTTATTATGCTGAATTTTATTCCAAAATGGTAAATGATTACCTACTAACAGAAGATCGAATGGCTATGTCGCATTCAGTTGAAGAGCGTGTCCCTTTTTTGGATATTGATCTGGTCAAGCTTGGTTTTAGTATACCTGCCGGAGTAAAAATGCGAGGAAATAAGACGAAGTATTTATTACGGAAAACAATGAGAAATTATCTGCCTCAAAAAATTTTAAACAAGAAAAAATGGGGATTTACTTTTAATCCATACCTGCAATTTCAAAAGGATTTGAAGCAAACTGCTGAAAAAATTCTTACCAAGGAAAGAATAACAAAGGATGGTATGTTTAATTACGATTTTATTCGCTCTATTTTGGATGCATCACCTCATCCCAGAATGCGTTGGCATTACAATTATATATGGGTCTTAACTGGATTTTACATTTGGCGAGAATTATTTTTAGAAAGTACTAAATTTATTGAAAAAGACTTCGTGTTACAAAATTACTTTGATTGAAAAGAAACGATCCTATGAGTTGATATATGGAAAACATAAAAAAAATCGAAGAGACTTTAAATAGTGTATTAACCTTTGTTGAACTAAATGATTATAAAGGATATAATAAATATGATGCTTTAGATAGTTCAATCCTCTCGCCTTTATCATTTAATACTAAATATTTAAGATTGCTGTATAGCCAATTAATTATGCGTTTTCCTCTCAATATTCGTCCTCTCTTTCTTATACCTAAAACGAAAAATCCAAAAGGAATTGCCTTATTCGCGATGGCCTTTCTGAATCTTTATAAAGTAAAAGAGGAGCAAAAATATTTAACCAAGGCAGAAAATTTATTAGATTGGCTATTAAAAAACTATTCTGAGGGATTTTCTGGAATATGTTGGGGTTATCAGTATCCTTGGCAGGATGTCGGTTTTTATGCTCCAAGAAATTTTCCGAATAGAGTGGTGACATATTTTGTTTGTACAGCTTTACTAGATGGTTATGAAGTAACGGGGAAAAAGTTATATTTAGATGCGGTTAAGAGCGCAACTGAATTTATTCTACATGATCCTAAGATACTTTATGAAGATGTTCAGATGAAATGTATGAGTTATGTACCAGACAATAGAATTAATTGGGTAGTAATGGATGTTAGTGCATTATGCGGCTCTCTTCTATCCAGATTACATTATTTATCACCTGATGAAAAATTGAGATTAGAAGCAAGAAAATTGATCTTCTATGTAGTTGATAAACAGACCAGTTATGGGGCCTGGTATTATACACATCCTCCTAAAGCTCATCATAAAACACATGATAATTATCATACTGGATATATTTGTGATGCAATTCTGGATTATTCTAATTACACCGGGGATACTTCCTTCAAAGAAAATTATCAAATTGGTTTAGAATATTATCTCCAAAATCTTTTTATGTCAAATGGCGCCCCTAAATGGATGAACGATAAGATTTTTCCTATAGATATTCATGGATCGGCTCAGGGTATTATTTCTTTTCTAAAAGGGAATATACTAGATAAGAAGTATAAGGAATTCTCATGGGAAATCGCAAATTGGGCGATTGACCATTTATTCTGTAACAAAAAAGGTTATTTTTATTATCAGAAGAAACGATTTTATACCAAGCGTTTTACCTTAATGCGCTGGTGTAATGGATGGATGTCCAGGGCATTGAGTCAATTAATAAGGAGTTATTATGAGTGATGTAGTTGAGAAATATAATAAAAATGATGTAAAGGATTTTTGGAATCGGAATGTATGTCAAACAGAATTTATTAAATCAGGGGAACCTGGGTCACGAGAATTTTTTGAAGAGTCAGAGAGAATAAGATATAAGTATCATTTTTATTTACCACAACTTTTTGATGAGATTTTCCGGAACAAACCGGGTGGAAAACTCCTGGAAGTTGGGTGCGGAATGGGAACGGATCTTCTACAATTGGCTCATCGAGGTCTAAAGGTCACCGGAATAGATTTGACTGAGGAAGGAATTGATCTGGCAAAAAAAAGATTTGAAATGTATGGTATCCCTGCGGAATTGAAGGTGGATGATGCAGAAAATCTATCATTTGGTGAAAATATTTTTGACGTGGTTTATTCTTTTGGGGTTCTTCATCATACTCCAGATACGCTAAAATCTATTAATGAAGTTCATAGGGTACTCAAACCTGATGGGTTGGCAGTAATCATGTTATATCATCGAAAATCATTTAACTATCTGGTTCATAGGTTACTTGATGCGCCTTTTGATGGAAATCGCAAGGATCGTTGTCCAATTGAACGAGCTTATACAAAGAAAGAAATACGAGAAATGTTTCAATCTTTTAGAAAGATAGATGTTAGAATTGAATATTTTATCACCACAGGTTATGGTATTATCTGGGATGTAATTCCGAGGTGGTTTCATACCTATTTAGGTCGTATATGGGGCTGGCATGCGGTTATCTGGGCTTGGAAGTAAATAATTTTACCAAGGTTGTTATATGAAAAAAAATAGAAATGTGTTAATAATTACTTACTTCTGGCCTCCTTCCGGTGGACCAGGTGTTCAAAGGGTATTAAAATTTAGTAAGTATCTAACTGATTTCGGCTGGCAACCTGTTGTGCTCACTGTGGAAAATGGCGACTTCCCTAATTATGATTATAGCTTAATGAAAGAAGTTCCAGAGCGCCTGCCGGTGTACAAAACTAAAACGATAGAACCATACAACATTTTTAGATTTTTAACGGGACGATCGAAAGATTCTCGTATACCTACCCATGTAATGGGAGTGAAAAGAAAATCCTCAATTGGAGAAAGAGTAAGTTTTTGGATTCGGGCCAATGTTTTCGTCCCAGATGCTCGCATCGGATGGTGGCCATTTGCAATCTTTAAAGGGAATGAAATAATTAGAAAGAAGAAAATTGATTTGCTCTTGAGCTCCGGACCACCCCATACTGTGCACTTAATTGCCCAAAATCTGTCTAAGAGACTTAGTATTCCTTGGATCGCAGACTTCAGAGATCCTTGGGTGGATATAGCTTATTATGAAGATTTCCGACGTAGTTATGTTTCAAGAAAGCTAGATCAATATCTTGAGAAAATGGTATTGAGGAATGCCAGCGCAATTGTTACTGTAAGTCAGACAATGATCAATTCGATTTTTAAACCCAAAGTGGTTAATAATTATTATTTGATACCTAATGGTTTTGATCCGGAAGATATGCATAATATTGTATTCGAAAGCTCACCTAAATTCAGAATCAATTATATTGGACATTTATGGAAACACCATCGCCCTGAGGTTTTCTTTCAATCAATTGCCCAATTGATAAGAAAAAATTCCAGATTTGAACAAGATGTAATGATGACCTTTGTAGGTAGCTTGCACGATAGTGCTGAGGAAATGATTAAGAGTTACAACTTATCAAATTATATAACACGGCTTGGTTATTTACCGCATAGAGAGGCGTTTAAATATATGGTTAACTCTGAAATCTTGTATCTA